>RCNH01000020.1_pt1 | contig 80560 bp, 77 predicted proteins | sample 2041161 | NCBI WGS metagenome assembly RCNH01 (sample SAMN09708215, study PRJNA481090) | Feces metagenome, whole genome shotgun sequencing project. | biome: feces | host: Leptonychotes weddellii | place: Antarctica: Sion Island | collected 2010-03-01 | reverse complement strand
CTGTTCCTGCTGTTCGTGGGTATGTTCATGGAAACCATCGCGGCTATCCTGATCCTGTTCCCCGTGCTGCTGCAGGTGGCTGTGGCCGTGGGCGTTGCACCCGTTCAGTTCGGCGTGCTGATGGTGATGAACCTGGTTCTGGGCCTGTGCACTCCTCCCGTTGGCGTCTGCCTGTTTGCTGCTACCAATATCGGCGGCTGCAAGCTGACCGAGAGCGTAAAGGCTCTGACGCCCTTCCTGCTGGTGAACTTTGCCGTTCTGATGCTGGTTACATATGTGCCCTTCATCACAAATGGCGTTGCCACGCTGATCCTTGGAGCATGATCTCCGTTTGACCGATTTTTAAAACCGAAACAGCGCAGAAAAAGGCCGGCAGCACATTGTGCTGCCGGCCTTTTAAGTACAAAATCAGAAGGAAGTGATCTTGGCCCAGATGTCATCGTTTACAAGAACGCCCTGCTCCGTGTTCACCAGACGGGTTTCGTATTCGGGCTGGCCGGGATACATGATGCGGCCGCCTTCTGTAGCAGGAATGCTGGAAGCCACGTCGGCCAGCAGATTGTCGATCATTGCATCGGTGACAGAAGGATCATCGAACTTGGTGGGGTCAATCGCCAGCAGGAACTGAGAAAGACCGTACTCATCCTCGCCCAGCTTGCCTACCTCGGTAACGGTGCGGCCGCCGGACAGAACTGCGGCAACCAGATCCAGAGCGATGGACATACCGGAACCCTTCCAGTAGCCCATGGGCAGAACGCGCCAGGTCTTTTCGATGGCAGCGGGGTCCGAAGTCAGGTTGCCCTCTTCATCGAAGCCGCCGGGGAACGGCAGCTGCTTGCCGTTCATGCGGCACTCTTCGATCTTGCCGTAGGAGTACTGAGCTACAGCGCAGTCGATTACAACGTGCTGACCGTTGGAGCGCGGAATGGCCATGATGAAGGGATTGTTGCCGATGCGGCGATCCTTGGCACCCCAGGCGGGCATATTGGGCTGGGTGTTGGTCCAGCAAATGCCGATGCAGCCTGCATCGGCAGCCTGCCAGCCGTAAGCGCCGCCGCGCATCCAGTGGTTGGTGTTTTGCAGAGCAACGCAGCCGATGCCGTACTTGTGAGCCAGCTCAATGGCGCGGTCCATGCAGATCTTGGCGTTCAGGTTGCCCATGCCCAGGTTGCCGTTCCAGCGCTCCACGGCGCCGGCGCTTTCGATCAGGGTGGGTTCGGCATTTACGTCAATATATCCTTTTTCAATGTAAGAAATCACACGAGGAAAGCGGTTGGCACCATGGCTGTAGATGCCATCCAGACTGTTCTTTGCAAACAGAGTGGCACTTTCACGGGCACGCTCTTCACTGAAGCCGTATTTTACCAAAACGCGGGTAAATTCTTTGACCATATCATCAAAAGGAATTCTCATAATGGTACCTTCTTTCTTTGCGTGAAGCAAACTTGAAAAATAAACAGAGATTATTGAATGTGCAGCGCCTGATCCTGTGCGCTGATCGCCAGACGCATGGCTTCAAAAACGTGCTCCTGGCTCATGGCCGTGTGAGTGCGATCCAGACAATCCCGGATCAGCTGACCAAAGAAAACAAATCCCATGCGGCCGGTCACCTGAGCACGGTGCTCGCCGGTGCCGTCAACCCAGATCACATGATCGCCCTGAGGCGAGGAAGCCACATCCAGGTATTTGCGAATTTCAATGCTGCCGGATTCACCCATTACAAACACGCGGCCGTCACCCCAGGCGCCCATGCCATCCGGGGTGAACCAGTCCACCCGGAAGCTGCAGGTAGCACCATTGTCGGCCAGCAGTGTGCAGTGACCGAAGTCGTAAAAATGAGGCTTGTCCGAATTGCAGTAATTGGCAACGCAGCTGTGCAGAACCCGAGCGGTTTTGGCCCCGCAGAAGGTCAGAAACTGTTCGATCTGGTGGCTGCCGAGATCCGTTAGGATACCGCCGTTCTGCCGCTCATCAAAGAACCAATCGGGCCGGCTGGAGCGATTGAGGCGATGCGGAGCCAGAATGGATACCTGCAATACCCGCCCCACGGCACCCTGCCGGATGAGCTGTTCGGCAAATACGGCACCTTCCACGTGGATGCGCTCGCCGTAATAAACCATATAGATTCGGCCGGTACTCCGGCAAAGCTGCCGGGCGCTGTCCACTTCCTGCAAAGTGAGCATACCGGGTTTGTCCACAAAGTAGTCCTTACCGGCTTCCAGTACCCGGCGGCCCAGCGCAAAGCGCAGGTCAGGCCGCACGGCACTGGCAATCAGTTTTAGCTGGGGATCACCCAGGACTTCCGCCTGAGAGGCGGCAGCCCGGGTGCCCGGATAGCGTTTTTGAAAATCGGCGACCTTGGCAGGGTCAGGGTCCCATACGCAGACCAGTGTGGCACCTGCCTCGAGAAGGCCGTTGCACATGGCGTAAATATGGCCATGATCCAGCCCGATTACGCCAAAAGGAAATTCGCCGGGAGCACAGACCGCAGAGGTTTTGCCCTGAAAGACCGGGGCATAATTCATGCCGTCGTTTTTTTGCATATAAGTCACCTCTTACAGAGAGCCGCCAACTTTAATGCCAAGGTCGGCGTAGTTATCCACACTCTTGGATTTCCGGAAGAACCGGGGAGCACCCTTCATCAGCCCTTCGCGCGTATAGAAGGGGTCCTTTTCGGCAGTCATGGGGAAGGTGACCTTTTGTCCCAGGAAAGAGGATTGATAAACCGCGGTGATGAACTCAATGGTTTTGCGGCCGTCTTCGCCGGTGACCAGGGGCTGTGTTCCCTGCTCGATGGCGCAGATCATATTTTCAATCTGGCCGCAGTGATCCTGATAAACAAGGTCCGGATACTGCGAAAAGACTTCTTCGATTTTTTGCTGCATTTCGAGGTTCAGTTCGGGATAACCATTCGGCTGCTGGCGGTTTGCGGCAACCTTATGGGGGATTTCAATGCTGCCGTTCTGACCGTCAATAATGATCTTCTGCTCTTCGCCGTGATGCAGAAGCGAAGCAACAACGGTACCTACAGCGCCGCTGGCAAAACGCAGGGTGGAGATGGATACATCCTCAACCTCGCTGTTTTTGTGGTTCTGGTTGGCGGCCATTGCCGACAGTTCTTGCAGATCACCCATCAGCCACAGGAACAGGTCGATGTGGTGCACCGCATGAATAAAGGTGCAGCCGCCGCCTTCCTTTTCCCAGGTGCCGCGCCACCACAGATCGTAGTAGTTGTCACCGCGCCACCACAGTGAGTTGGCCTGAGCAAAATATACATTTCCCAGAACGCCGCTTTCCAGCAGCTTTTTGGTGCGCATGATGTCAGGTTTAAAGCGGTTTTGCGCCACAACTCCCAGCAATGCCCCGCTTTCCTTTGCGGCGGCCAGCATACGATCGCACTGTTCCAGAGAAGGCGCCATGGGCTTTTCGCACAGAACGTGCTTGCCGGCCTTCAGAAAATCCACTGCGATGTCGCAGTGGGCCGAAGGCGGCAGACAGATGGACACAAGATCAATGTCCTCACGGTTCAGCAGCTGATGGTAATCGGTTACGACTTCACAGTCTAAACCGTACTTATCACGCTTGGCTTCGGCTTTGTCCGGAAACAGGTCAACAAGAGCTTTGATCTGGCACCGGTCGGAAAGAGCCCGGTAAGCTTCGATATGAACATTGGCAATATCACCAACGCCCAAGATAGCGACTCCCAGCATAAGGAACCTCCTTTTAAATCATTCGGCCTTCTGCTTTTTGAGCATACCCTTCAATTTCTGGAATACACCAAACTGAGACAGGATCAGGCAGATAATGGCAATCAGGAAAACCAGGCTCAGCGGACGCTGGAACATGGGCATAAAGCTGCCGTTAGACAGGGTCAGAGAGCGACGCAGGTTCGAGTCGGTCATGGAGCCCAAAATGACACCCAGCAGGAACGGTGCGGCCGGGAATTCTGCCCAGGTCAGGAAGAAGCCAACCAGACCGAACATGAACATAACCTTCACGTCAAAGGTAACGTGGTTGATAACAAAAGAACCAACAATGCACAGAACATAAATAATGGGCATCAGGATAGACTTTTTAACGCCCAGAATCTTAACAGAGAACTTGGAAACCAGCTGGGCCAGAATCCACATGGCAATAGCAGCCATGAACAGGTCTACACAAACCTGATACAGGAATTCGGGGCTTTCGTTCATCAGCAGAGGGCCGGGGCGATAACCGTGCATCATAAATGCGGCCAGCAGTACGGCGGCAGGTGCACTTCCGGGCACGGCCAAAGACAAGATGGGGATAATGGCGCCGCCGATGCAGGCATTGTTGCCGGATTCAGCAGAAACAACACCGCCCATTTCGCCGGTGCCAAAGCGCTCGGGATGCTTGCTGCGGGACTTGGTAGCCCAGTAGGAAAGCCAGCCGCCCACGTCTTCGCCAACGCCGGGGATGATGCCAACGCCCACACCGATCAGGGCAGAACGCACCAGTGCGGCACCGTGATGGCGAAGTTCCTTAAAGCCATCGCGCAGACGGAACTTATGCATTTCAAGAATGTTTTCATCAACCTTCTTGAAGGCTTTTACAATTTCCGGGAAGCCGAACAGACCGATCATAATGGGAATCAGAGCAAGACCGGCCATGATGTTTACATTGCCGAAAGAGAAACGTGCAAAGGAATCCAGCTGATCCAGACCAACCTGAGCAACCAGAAGACCCAGAATACCGCTGATCCAGCCCTTAACGGCATTGCCCTTGGAAGTCAGGTTGCCGCAGATAATAACGCCGAACAGGCTCAGCAGGAAGAATTCCCAGCTGCCAAACTGCAAAGACAGCTGAGTCAGCAGCGGGGTCAGGGTCAGTACGCAGATCACGCTGATCAGAGTGCCGATGCAGGAAGCGGTGGTTGCCATAAAGATGGCCAGACCGCCCTTACCCCGCTGGGCAAGAGGGAAACCGTCCAGAGCAGTGGAAGCGCTGGCGGGAGTGCCGGGAATGTTCAGCAGAACAGCGGCCTGACAGCCACCGGAGATGGCACCCACATATACGCCGATCAGAGAAATAATGGCGCTGGTGGGCGACAGACTGTAGGTAATGCCGGTAAGCAATGCAACAGCCATGGTGGCGGAAAGGCCCGGGAGCATACCCATGACCAGACCTGCAAAAGTGCTGATCATCAGCACGCCCAGGTTAATAGGAGCACAGACAGCCGCAAAGGCTTGTCCAAGATATGTTAATGCCATTTTGTCTTGACCTCCTCTTTAAGGCAGCGGCACGCGGAAGCATACCTGGAATAGGAAGATAATCAGTGCCACGGCCCCGGCGGAGATCACACTGATCTTAACCAGAGAACCGGCTTCAAGAAAGTACATCAGCAGGAACATGAAGATAAAGGTGGAAATCCAGAAGGGCAGGATTTCAATCAGAACAAATGTATAGAGGGCCATCAGCAGAACGCCGATCAGCATCCGGGAGGTGTTGGAGTCTTTGGCAACCTGAGAAAAGTATTCTTTGATCTCTTGCAAACGTTTGCCGAAACCGCCATTTTTTAAGCTGCCCAACAGCAGCAGCATACTCAAAAGACACAGTAAAATACCCAGCATCAGGGGGACCAGTGCAGGGGACAGATAAAGAACTTTACCGGCTTTCTGGTACATACGCACACTCTCAAAAATTACGTAAACGGACAGAGCCAGCATGACCAGAGAAGCCACAAAGTCAAAACGCTTTTTATCGTTTTCCACGATCTCACTCCTTGCATTGATTAAAAAGGGCGGGTAGAGGTCTGCTGAGACATCTACCCGCCGGGTAATTCTTCTACACTAGAATGCCTGCGGCACTCATATGAAGGAGATTAGACACGCGGGATGTCGAATTCCTCGGGGGAGATGGAAGCGACACCGCAGTCATACAGAGTCCAGGACACAACAGAAGCCAGCTTCTCAACAAAGGGAGCAGCCTCTTCGCGGCCCATGGCAGCAATGTCAAAGCCCTTGGTAGCGCAGAAATCCTTGAAGGCCTGGCTTTCCATAGCCTCGGCAAAAGCCTTGTCCAGAGCGGCGTAAACGGCCTCGGGCTGACCCTTGGGAACAGCGATACCGGTGGATTCGCCCATGGGCATACGATCAGCCATTTCAGGAGCAAATTTCAGGATGGAGGGAATCACAACGCCATTTTCCAGGGTGATGTCCTCGGCAGTAAAGTTGCACAGAGCGCGCATATCGCCGGAGATGAACATATCCTGCATTTCAACCAGCTGCTGGCTGGTGAAATCAACCTCGCCTGCCAGAGCAGCAGTGATAGCCTTGCCGCCGCCCTCGTAAGGAACGTGCTTGTAGGTCAGACCGGTTTTGTTGCAGAAAACTTCGATAGCCAGGTGAGCGCTGTTGCCCAGACCGCCGGTGCCGTCGGTCACTTCGCCGGGACGAGCCTTCATGTCATCCAGCAGATCCTGAGCGGTCTGATAGGGAGAATCGGCGGTAACAGCCAGAACGTTGGGGCTGAAGGTGGCCAGGTAGAAGTCCCAGTCACGATGAGTGGTGTCGGTGTAGCCCATAACAGGGGTGGCGGTCAGAGCCAGCATACCATTGGCCAGCACGTTGTAGCCGTCACGCTCGGCCTTCCAAACATTCAGGGTGCCTACAGAACCGCTGGAACCGGGAGTGTTGGTGACCACAATGTTGGTGCCCAGAGCTTTGCCCATGGCATCGGCCATGGCACGAGCGGTCAGGTCGGTAGATCCGCCCGGATTCCAGGGCACAGTCAGGTTGATGTCACGAGAAGGATAATTATCCTCCTTGTTTCCGTTCATCGCGAAGACGCCGACAAGAACAGCGACCGCAACGACGACTGCAACGATGATCAGAGATTTTTTCTTTTCCATTATTGAGTTCCTCCTTTATACGGTATATACTGAGCTGCCTTCAATCAAAGAGCAGCTATGTACCAAAGTTCGGGGTGCGAGAGGCTCCTCGCTGTGGATGGCTTCAAACAGAAGCTCTGCCGCCATGCGGCCCAGCTCGCTGCCGCCCAGATCCACACAGGTCAGATCGTTGGCACCAACCCGTGCCCAGGATGGAGCACCGATGATGACCATGGAAATGTCCTTGCCGGGAACAACGCCCAGCCGGGCCAGTTCCTGAATGCCGCCATAGGCCAGAAGATTAAAGGCATAAACAAGGCCGGTTACTTCCGGATGCTCCTGCAATACGGCGCGAGTCAGTTCCATACCGCCCTCTGCGGTATAAGCGCCGTTGCAGAAAATACAGTCTTCCAAAGAAACCCCCGCCTCAGCCATGGCATCCTGATAGCCTTGCTGGCGTTGCAGCTGGCCGCCGAAATCGTCGTTCCAGCCGATGTAGGCAATTTTGCGGTGTCCGTGATCCAGCAGATGCTTTGTGGCGGTGTAAGTGCACTCGTAATTCTGAGAGGATACCCGCAGGTAATCCTCGCTGATGTCGAGAGAACGATCCAGAACAACCAGCGGGGTGCCGATGCGCCGAATCTGCTGTGTGTTTTCGCCGCCCTTTCGGGTGGGTGTAAGGATGTATCCGTCAACGCGCTGTGCCTGAAGACGCTGAATGATATCGGCCTCGCGCTCGGGATCATCAAAGGTGTTGCAGATATTCAGAATATAACCAAAGCGATCTGCCACAGCCTCGATGGCAAGTACCGCTTCGATGAAGAAGTCATTGCGGAACTGAGGAACCAGTACGGCAATTACCTTGCGCTTTTTACCCCGCAGAGAACTGGCCGCGCTGCTCTTCACATAATTCAGCTCACGGGCGGCGCTTTCCACCCGCTGGCGCATTTCAGCGCTGATATAACGCTTTTTTGAATTGCTTAAGACATAACTTACCGTGGCGGCTGTGGTACCGGCACGCTCGGCCACGTCTTTCAGCGTTGCATAATGTTCTGCCCGCTCCATAAAAAAGACCTCCGTTTAGGCAATCGTTTGCCTAATGTGACGTAAACACTACCTCGTCAAAAAAATAATCACTGCACGTAATTGTTTCCTTGCAAACAAGCTGCGTGCTGATGGTGCAGTGCCCCTTGCCGAATCATAGGCAATCGTTTGTCTCTGAGCTGTTTAAACTATAGCCCATCCATTTGGCGAATGCAATACAGAAACAGCTTTTGAAAAAATCTTCGTGGAAACGATATAGGCAAACGTTAGTTGCTTTAGTGATATTGACGGTAAAAATGCCGAAAAATGGGGCAAAAAGCGGAATAGGCAAACATTAACCGAAAAGCAAAAAGAGATTTTTGGTTGAAAAAAAGCGGAATCAGGATGATTTTTGTCTGATTTGGGTTAGTCATTTTGCCGTTGACAAGATGCACAAAAGAAAAGCCTTTCTTTTGACGTTATAGGCAAAGCGCACAGTTCAGGCATAGCTCTTTTGACAGCTGCGGCGAAGTACACAAAGAAGCGGCGCTTCTTTTGGCAGAAGGCACAAAGCAATCTGCTTGACACAAAACCGTATCAGCTGCATAATACGGTTAGAAGAACCGTATCAATCAATTAACACAGTTTGGAGGTGAGGGCGTGATGGATTTCAGTACACTGGAGCTGCGGCAGGATCAGCCGATTTATCAGCAGCTGGTGGTGTTTGTACAGCGCAGTATTGCGGCAGGTACAGCAAAAAACGGGGATGAACTGCCCTCGCGGCGGGTGCTGTCGGCCTTGCTGGGGGTCAACCCCAATACGGTGCAGCGGGCATATCATCTGCTGGAAGAGGAAGGCCTGATTCAAAGCCGGGGCGGTTCGGGCAGCTGCGTGGCGGTGGACCCGGACAAGCTGCCCGTACTGCGGCGCAGGCTGCTGGAACAGGAAGTGAGCACTCTGGCTGCGGCTCTGCGTCAGAGCGGGGTGAAGCTGGAAGAAGCCAAAGCATTACTGGAACGATACTGGGAGGTGGAACCATGAAAAAGCACAGTTCGGTGTGGATGCTGCTGGTTCGCAGTACTTTATATAAGCTGCTGCCGGTGTGGGCCGCGGCGGCGGGGCTGCAAAGCCTGCTGTTCATCCGCACGGTACGGCAGCTCAGTGTAATGCCGGACGTGGTCTTGGAGCTGGATTCCGTGATCCGGCAAAGCCATGCGCAGTTTATCTTTGGCGTGGGGCTGATGGCTACGGCGCTGATCCTGTCGCTGATTGAATGGGAGCAGGGCGCAGGTTTTACTCTGGCCCGGCTGCGGGTTCGGCCCCGCACGGTCTATCTGTGCCATGCGGGATACGCATTTTTGTGCTTTTTAATGTACTGGGCGGTTCAGGCGCTGCTGATGCTGGTTCTTGCCCGGTGGTTCGGCGGCCGTGTCGGGGAAAACTTTGGTCCGCAGGGCTTTTTCCTGGCCTGCTGGAGCAGCCGGTTTCTGCACGGGCTGTATCCCCTGACGGACTGGGCCGGGCTGGCCAAAAATCTGCTGATCGCGGCGGTGCTGGCGGCCTTTACCGGACGGCTGCCCCGACCGAACACGGCAGAAAAGCGGCGTTTTCCCAAGGGCGTGCTGATGCTGAGCATTTTGGCGGCGTGGATGTTCCCCACCACCTTTACCACAGCGGATACTCTGTCTGCGCTGCTGGCGGCGGGTGCGGCGCTGGTGCTGGCAAACAGCCTGTACGCCATCTGCCGAAAGGAGGAGCAGACGGATGAAGAGGATTAAGCTGTCGGTTCCGCCGGGATTCCCCGTGGAAACCGAACAAAAGCTGTTTTACACAGCGCTGGTGCTGGCAGAACTGTGGAGTCTGGGCTTTGTGTTTCGGTTCGGCACAGCGCAGCGCGGCTGCTATCTGTGGCGGGGTGAAAACAGGTATCTGCGCCCGGATGCGGTGATGCCGCCGTTTTTTCAAATTGTCGGCAGTGCAGCAGCGGGCTTCGGTGTGGCTGCATTGTGCATGGCTGCGCTTATTTTATGGCATTTGCACTATTACTATGAAGGCAGCCGCAGCATTTATCTCATGCGCCGTCTGCCCCGGCGCAGCACCCTGCCGGCCAGCATTCTGGTATCGCCGCTGTGCCGCGCTGCGATTATTTTGCTGGCGGGCATTGCAACACTGCTGATCTACGCGCTTATTTATCAACTGTTTACACCACCGCTCTGTGTGCCGCTGCGGCCCTGGGCCATTGGGATGGGAGGATGATTCCATGCTGCAAGTAACGGATCTTACCAAAAATTACGGAAGCAAAACAGCTCTGTCCGGGGTCAGCTTTGACCTGCCGCAGGGGCAGATTGTGGGGTTATTCGGCGAAAACGGCGCGGGCAAAACCACGCTGCTGAAATGTATGCTGGGCTTTTTGAATCATCAGGGCAGCGTTCTGCTGGACGGCAGCCCCATCACACGGGACAGCATTGACCGGGTCAGCTTTGCCACCTGTGAGCACTCATTTTTTCCCAACCTCTCCCCTGCGGCGCACGCGGAGTTTTATCAGGAGCATTTCCCCCGGTTTCGGCAGAAAAGATTTGAGGCGCTGATGGAATTCTTTTCGCTGCCCATGCATCGGCCGCTGCGCAGTTTTTCCACCGGGCAGAAGAATCAGTTTGAGGTGATTCTGGCGCTTTGCCAGGGTGCGGAATACATTTTAATGGACGAGCCCTTTGCAGGCAGCGACCTGTTCAACCGCGAGGATTTCTATAAAGTGCTGCTGGGACTGCTGGAACCGCAGGAAACGGTTCTGCTGTCCACCCATTTAATCGGGGAAGTTTCCGGTTTTGTGGGCCGGGCGCTGCTGCTGCATCAGGGCAGGCTGATGGCGGATGTAACGGCCGAGGAACTGGATGACCGGGGTCTGACGCTGATGGAATTTATCAAGCAGCAATACAATTACCGGGGCGACCGGGTGGCCAAAGCCCTGGATCAACTGACCGGAGAGGAGTGATCCCCCATGAAAAAGAGTCTGGTCCTGTTCTGCGCACTGTTGGCGGCGGCGCTGGTGGGCAGCGGTGCTGCGGCAATCCACACGGCAAAAACCGCACAGCAGGTGGAAACCCGCCCTGTACCGCTGGCCGAAACAGAACTTTCCGAGCAAAGCGGGCTGCAATGGTCGCCCCGGGCGGGCCGGGATGCGGCTGCGGATTTGCAGCTGCAATTTCAGGCGCAGTGCGAGCAGCGGCTGCGGTGGGATTTTACCCTGAACCCTGCCGCAGAGCCGGAGCATCCCGAAACAAAGTTTTACAAGCTGAATCGGCTGCCGCAGGAGGACGCCCACATGAGAAACCAAAGCCTGGAGCTGTATGCCTGTATGGGCTTCGGCACCAGCGTGTCCGGCGGCACCATTGCCCTTTCCGATGAGGCCCAGACCTTCGGCTTCGGCCCGGCCTTTGAAGAGGTGGCCGAAAATACCCCGGCGGGGCAGGAACACAGTCAGGTTCTGGACCTGAGCCTTTATATGAAAGAGTGGCCCATGACGGTGGGCTTTGCCGCGGCGGGTCAATGGCTGCCCTATGAACAATTCTGGGAAATGCGCGTCCATCCCGAAAACCACTCTGCCGAAAATGAGGCCCTGTATCAGATGGTGGAGCATCTGGTGCAGAGTTTTCGCTTCCCCATCAAGGGACATCCCATGATGGAGTTCACGGTGCAGAAGGATGAAAGCGGCGCTGTGGTGACCCTGAATGCAGTTCAGAGCGACGAAGAAAATCCCACCATCGACTGTTATGAAGCCCTGCTGAACGGCGGCCACTATCTGATTCTGGAAGCCCGCGAGGGGGACGGCAGCCTGATGGATTACAGTCATACTCCCGGCGGATACGGCATCTACCGCCTTCCCGTTTACGGCGAGGACGACACCCCGGCCCCGGAGGATCTGCAATTTTTCTGCGAACTGAACCCGGAAGAAAAGCTGCGGCTTTTCACCAGCGATGAAAGCAATCTGCTGCTGGTGACCGAAAAAGAGGGGCAGGTTTTTCTGAAGGTGCTGGACGAAACCGGCAGTGAGATCGAGAACATGGCGCTGGGTGCCCTGTCCCAAAACAACTGGGTGCAGATTCAGATTCAGAAGGATCTTGTGCTGCTGCTGCGGCATGGGCCAAACGCGGAGCAGCACAGCTTCACACTGCTGCGCAGAACACGGGAAAACACGTATCAGCGCGAAATAGACGGCATCCTGCCCGGCGGTACCTGCTTTGAAAATGTTTCCATGCCCAACGATGCGGCCATGGCGTTTGACGGCAGCCGTTTTGCGCTGGCGGCCCCTTACGGCCGGGAATACAGAGGTGACTGCGGTTATTCGGTGCTGGTATATGATGCGCAGGGGCTTTTGTTCGGCGATGCCCGCCAGACCAGCCTGAGCCAGGGCCCCGGCGGAAATTACCAGAGCCAGTGCCATATGGTGCCCGGTTCGATGGCCCTGCACTTTGCAGACCCGGCATAAAAGCAAAACAGAAAAAGGAGCGTATCAAAGCTGATACGCTCCTTTTTTATAAAGCTTTTGCCGATGCACCTCAGCGGATGTAGCTGGTGCGGATGGGCTCCTCCATGGCAGGCAGCGAAACCCCGGCTGCCCTGCCGGCTTCCAAACAGTGCAGAACCCAGGCCATGTTGCGGCCCAGCTGACGCATGGTCTGCAAACCTTCTTCGTCCTTCTGTACGTCCTCGGCACAGCCGCCGTGTACGTTGTTCCAATATTTGCTGCCCACAGTGAGCATATTGTTAAAGGAAAAATATTTTTGCAAGCGATCCAGTGCTGCCGTAGTGCCGGCGCGCCGGGCGCTGACCACTGCTGCGGCGGGCTTAAAGCGCAGTGCCGAACCTGCGGCCATGAACAGCCGATCCATAGCGCCGCACAGGCTGGCCGAAGGGCCTGCGTAGTGTACCGGGCCGCCGAACACATAGCCGTCGGCCTGCCTGGCGGCGTCAATCAGCTGGTTGACCCGCTCATCAAAGGGGCAGTGGCCGGTCTGCTTGCACTGACCGCAGCCGGTGCAGCCGCCGATGGGCGCTGCGCCCAGCCAGAAAATCCGGGTTTCCACGCCCTGCTCCTGCAAGCTGCGGGCTACTTCGCACAGCGCAGCGTGGGTGCAGCCGTGCTCATGGGGGCTGCCGTTTACCAATAATACCTGCATACAAAACACCTCTCAAGGCAATCTATATTCCACTGGCTTTTATTATAGCACAAAAATGCGGTGCAGACGTGCCGGACACCGCCCTTCGCGTTGACAATCTTCTACAGATAAGAGTATACTAAAATTGTACGGGCTTTGGCTTGGAAACCCAAAGCAAAGTGCAAAAATCCATGAAAAAGGCAGGTGGGTATACGTGGACCCAAGCGGTAGTAAATGCCGACGAAGCGACGCCGCCCGGGCTCCCGAATCCAGCGGCACAGGCTGTAAAAAACCCACCTGTGTACGATAGACTCAGGAGATTGGGCACCGCCGTTTCGCAGAATTATGCGAATAGGAGGATCGACCAATGGATAGTGTTGATATCAGAGAAATGATGGAAGAGCAGGTCATGGCGGCAGCAAAGGAGCTGCTGGAAAAGAAAGACTACAAGCAGCTGCGAGCCCTCAGCGAAGAGCTTCAGCCCGCCGACCTTGCCGTACTGCTGGAGGATATGGAGCAGAGCCAGCGTCTGCTGGTGTTCCGTCTGCTGAAAAAAGAGGTAGCCGCCGAGGCCTTCTCTTATATGGAAGCGGATGCCCGCGGTGAGCTGGTGGAAGCTCTGAGCGATGCCAAGCTGACCGAAGTTCTGGAGGAAATGGCTCTGGACGATGCGGCCGACCTGCTGGAAGAGATGCCCGCAAGCGTTGTAAAGCGCGTGCTGGCCGCCAGCAGCAAGGAAACCCGTGAAAGCCTGAATAAGCTGCTGAATTACCCCGAGGATTCCGCAGGCAGCATTATGACAGCCGAGTATGTTCGGCTTTCCAAAAACCTGACCGTGCCCGAGGCATTCAATGTGATTCGTCAGGTGGGCGCCGATGCCGAAACCGTGTACATTTGTTATGTGGTGGAGCGCAACCGCCTGCAGGGCGTTGTAACGGCCCGGGATCTGCTGCTGGCCAGCCCGGAAGACACCGTGGCCGACCTGATGGATGAGAACGTGATCTCGGTACAGGTGACCGACGATAAAGAATTTGTGGCCAACGAGATGAGCCGTTACGACTTTCTGGCCATGCCTGTGGTGGACAGCGAGGGAATGCTGGTTGGTATCGTTACCATGGACGATGCAACCGACGTTCTGATCGAAGAGGCCACCGAGGATATTCAGGGAATGGCCGCTATCCATCCCAGTGAGGACAGCTATTTTGCCACCAGCGTGTTTGCACACGCCCGCAACCGTATTCCCTGGCTGCTGATCCTGATGCTCAGCGCCACCTTTACCGGCATGATTATTACGCATTACGAAGCCGCCTTTGCGGCACTGCCCATGCTGGTGTCCTTTATTCCCATGCTGATGGATACCGGCGGAAACTGCGGCAACCAGAGCAGCGTGCTGATGGTTCGCGGCCTGGCTCTGGGCGAGATTGAGCCCAAGGATGCCCTGCGGGTAGCCTTTAAGGAGTTCCGGGTGGCCCTGATTGTGGGCGGCGTGCTGTCGGTGGTTAACGGCCTGCGTGTGTTCCTGATGTATAAGGACATCAAGCTTGCCATCCTGATTGCGGTCAGCCTGCTGCTGGCGGTCATTATTGCCAAGCTGATTGGATGCACACTTCCGCTGGCGGTGCAGCGCATCGGCCTTGACCCGGCGCTGATGGCATCCCCGTTCATCACCACCATCGTGGACGCCTGCTCCATCACCATCTACTTTGGCATTGCCACTCAGATGTTCAAGCTCGCGGCGTGAGGTCAACTGCAACACAAATTTTAAGCAAAAAGGCACGCCCATCCTGGCATATTCCTGTCGGGAAGGCGCGCTTTTTGCATTTTAGGAGGCGTTTTCAGTGAGTCGAATACATGACAAAAAAGAGTTGATTCTGGATCTGGTGTATGACATTTTCGGCAGTGCGCTGTTTTGTCTGGGCGTGTACACCTTTGCCATCAACGGCGGCTTTGCGCCGGGCGGCGTGTCCGGTGTGGCGCTGATTATCAATCATTTTACCCATTGGCCGGTGGGTATGGTCACGCTGGTCATGAACCTGCCCATTGTTCTGCTGACCTGCCGCAAGCTGGGCCGCAAATTTCTGCTGAAAAGCCTGCGCACCATCATCATCAGCAACCTGATGATGGACCTGATCTTCCCGCTGATTCCCGCCTATCAGGGCAGCCGCCTTTTAAGCGCTCTGTTTTCCGGTATCTTTATAGGCGCGGGTCTGGCCCTTGTGTATATGCGGGGCTCGTCCACCGGCGGCTCGGATTTCCTGATTCACGCCGCCAAGCGCACCTTCCCCCACCTCAGCTTCGGTCAGATCACGCTCTGGCTGGATGCTGCGGTCATCCTGGCGGGCTGGGCCGCCTTCGGCGATATTGATGCTGTGCTGTACGGTATGGTGGCGGTGTTCGCCTCCACCATTGTAACGGACAAAATGATTTACGGCGCCGGCAGCAGCCGGCTTCTGCTCATCATCACCACCAGGGGGCAGCCTGTGGCGGATGCCATCATGGAAGCCACCGGCCGCGGTGCCACGCTGGCAAATGTGACCGGCGCGTGGAGCCGCCAGTCCCGCAATATGGTATTATGTGCATGCAGCAAGAGCGAGGTGGCCCAGGTGCGGCACGAAGCCCACGGCGTAGATCCCACGGCACTGATTATGATCTGTGAGGCCGGTGAGGTATTCGGTGAGGGATTCAGTGAGCCCGACCATCCGAAAACCTGACGCGCACAGCGGAAAAATTTGCATAAAAAGGCTCAGCCACGGCAAAAATTCGTGCAAATACCCCGGATATGCCGATGGTGCGCAAAAAGCAAGAGCCTTGTGTCAAATGGCGCTAAATTTCCATTCGACCCAGTGGAAGACTGCCTGAAACTGGAAGGAATAATCTGTGTGGAATACGGCTTGTATAATCCACCGTTTTCCCCTGAATGTTGAAAACCTGGTGGAAAGTGTGGAAAACCATGGTGAAAACCCGGCAGTTTTCCACAATCGCCTGGTGGAAAAGGTGGAAAGATTACAGTTCGTTAAATCCGAAGCAGCGAAAACCCCCGGGGAACTCCCAAAATCCCCACAACCCCCAAAAACACAACAAAAACACATGGCAGAGAACAAAAAATGTCTTCTGTCGACAAAAAAGGAGGCTCAGCCATGAACTGGCTCGACAAACTGGAGTACAAATACCGCAGATACGGAATACCCAACCTGATGAAGATTGTGGTGTTCGGACAGCTGATCGTGTGGCTCACGGTGATGCTGCTGGACAGCCGGGTGTACAGTCTGCTTACCCTGACCCGTTCCGGCCTGATGCACCTGCAATTATGGCGTGCCGTCAGCTTTATCTTTGTGCCAACCCTCACCACCAACCCGCTGCTGCTGGCCCTGGAGCTGTATCTGTATTATATGATCGGCAGCAGTCTGGAACAGCACTGGGGAACCTTCCGGTTTAATGTGTATTATCTGGTGGGAATGCTGGGCGCAGTGGCTTCCTGCCTGATTACCGGCTATGCCGGCAACAGTGCTCTGAACCTGTCGCTGTTCTTTGCCTTTGCCATTCTGTATCCCGAAATGCAGTTTTTGCTGTTTTTCATCATCCCGATTAAGGTCAAATGGCTGGGTCTGCTTGCCGGCGCAATGTACCTGCTGGATTTCCTCACAGGCAGCCTGGGCATGAAGGTCAGCCTGCTGTTCGGCCTGGCCAACTTCCTGCTGTTCTTCGGCCCGGAGGTGAAAAAAGATTACGATAACTACAAGCGGCGCAAGGCCTGGCAGGATCAGTGGAAAAACTGACCAAAAATTTCTGCTCGCTCGGGCTGTAGTATGGTATAATAGAGCTGGACAGGATACTGTCCCAAGAAATTGCTAATCCCAATGAGGTGAAGACTATGAAAATGATCACTGCCATTGTCAACCGTGAAGACACCAAGGCTGTTTGCTCTGCACTGATTCGTGCAGGCTTCTCGGTGACCCGACTGTCCACCACCGGCGGCTTTTTGATGGCCGGCAACACCACCCTGCTCATCGGTACCGATGACGCAAAAGTGGATGATTGCATCAATGTGATCTCCGGCTGCTGCAAGCAGCGCACCGAAGTGGTGCCCAATACAACCGGCTATGGTATCGGCATGACCGCTACCGTTCCCCTGGAAGTAACTGTGGGCGGTGCAACGGTATTTGTCACCAACGTGGAGCGCTTTGAAAAGCTGTGATGCTTGAGCGCTTCCTGGGCAACGATTCGTTAAAGGCAACGCTGCGCACGGCGCTGAGCGGTGGGCGCTTGTCCCACAGTGTGCTGCTCTGCGGCGAAGAGGGCAGCGGCACCGGCTTTGCGGCCCGCTGCCTTGCGGCAGATTATCTGTATCCCGAGGGCGGTGCCGGGGCCGAACAGGTCATGGCCGGTGCCAGCCCCGAGTGCATTGCTGTGCGGGGCGAGGGCGCTTCCGGCGAAATTCGCATTGACCGTATCCGGCAGGTGCGCCGTCAGGTGTTCGATACCGCGCTGTCGGCCCGCGGCCGGGTGGTGATTCTGTATCACGCCCAGATGCTCAACGGGGCCAGTGCCAACGCCCTTCTGAAGGTTCTGGAGGAACCGCCCGAAGGGGTGCTGTTTATCCTGACTGCCAACAGCCAGGGCTCGGTGCTGGGTACCATCCGCAGCCGCTGCGGCGTGTATGCGGTGGCACCGCCGTCCCGCAGTGAATGTGCAGACTGGCTGCGCCGAAATTGCCCCGGATGCAGCCCGGACCCGGCCTTTCTGGCCCGTTTGTATGACGGACACATCGGCCTGTGCCGGGCCGTGGCCACCGATCCCGCCCGCCGCCAGCAGCTGCAAACTGCCCGGGAACTGGCAGACCTTGCCGCCCGGCGCAATGAGTATGAGCTGCTGCGGCTGCTGTCCGGCTTTGAAAAGGATAAAGCCGGGGCCCTTACGGTGCTGCGGGATCTGAACTGCCTTGCATCGGCAACCCTGAAAAGTCCGGGCTTCTGTCCCCTGCCCGCCCGTCAGGCGGGCCGTGCCATTTTGCGGGTGGACGAAGCGGTGGCGGCCCTTACAGCCAACGGCAGTGCCAAACTGGTGCTGACCAATCTGGCCATCCGGCTGGCAAGGCTGTAAGGCGAACGTGCCCGGATTTCCCTTTCCTTTTTAAACCTCTGCTTGATTTTTGCCGTAAGCAGAGCCCTGAACCCTCACCGCCTGCGGCAGCGGTACAGGAAAATTGTCCCCATGAAAAAAGTGATCTCTGTCCGCTTCAAAGCCAGCGGAAAAAGTTACTACTTCGATCCCGCCGGCATGGACATCCAGACCGGCGAATACGTGATTGTGGAAACCGCCCGCGGCACCGAGTGCGGCGAGGTGGTATGCGGCGTGAAAGAAGTGCCGGATTCCAGCATTGTAAAAGCGCTCAAGCCCGTAACCCGTATGGCTGACAGCGTGGATGTGCGCCGGATGCGCCAGAATCGCGCCGATGAGGAAAAAGCCTTTGCCATCTGCCAGGAACGCATTCAAAAGCACGGCCTGGAAATGAAACTGGTGGAGGCCGAGTATAATCTGGATCGCAGCAAGATCCTGTTCTACTTCACAGCCGAAAACCGCGTGGATTTCCGCGAGCTGGTCAAGGATCTGGCCGGCGTGTTCCATACCCGCATCGAGCTGCGCCAGATCGGCGTGCGCGATGAGAGCAAGATGCTGGGCGGCCTTGGCATCTGCGGTCAGCCCTTCTGCTGCAGCCGCTTCCTGAAGGACTTCCAGCCGGTGTCCATCAAGATGGCCAAGGAGCAGGGCCTGAGCCTGAATCCCACCAAGGTCAGCGGTATCTGCGGCCGTCTGATGTGCTGCCTTGCCTATGAGCAGACAGCCTATGATTATCTGAACAGCATCACCCCCATGCAGGGCAGCATTGTGCGCACCCCGGACGGCGAAGGTGTGGTGCTGGAAGCAAACCCCGTAAGCGGTATGCTCAAGGTGCGCGCCGAGGGCAGCAGCCTGGCGCCCCGCTACTATAAGCGCAGCGAGTGTACCTATCTGCGGGGCGGCAAACGAGCCCCTAAAAAACCGGACCCCGATCAGCTTTAAGAATCGTCTGACCGGAAAAAGGTGATATTTTCCGGCCGTGCAGCCAAAATTATACGAATTTGGCACTTGCGCTATTCGGAAAATATGTTAAAATATAGGGTACTGGGAGCACAAATGTGTACCCCTGCCGGGCCGCGGACCCCGCGCCGCCGTGGAGCTGACCGGCCAAAATCATCACAAAGCGCGGAGAAAAAGGAGTTACATCATGGCTTACAAGATTACTGACGCTTGCATCTCCTGCGGCACCTGCGCTGGCGAGTGCCCTGTTGGCGCTATCTCTGAGGGCGCTGGCAAGTACGAGATCGATCCCAACGCTTGCATCGATTGCGGCACCTGCGCTGGCGCTTGCCCCACCGGTGCTATCGAGCAGTAATTGTTCGGTTCATAAGGGAAAAAGCGGAGGCGGGCCGTTCGGCTCGCCTCATTTTTGTATTCTGATTCGGTAAAGGAGATGCTATGAGCCAAGTTCAGACCCTGCACAACGGCACGCCGGTCTGCACCGAAGGGATGCACCGCTTCGGCACCGATGCGCTGCTGCTGGCGGGCTTCTGCCGGCCGCGCCGCGCCGAAGAGGCGGTGGATCTGTGCAGCGGCTGCGGCATTGTGTCCCTGGCGTGGCATGATCTGGGGCACCGGGGGCCCTGCCTTGCGGTGGAAATTGATCCGGCCGGCACAGACCTGCTGTGTCAGGCTCAGGCCCTGTGCCCGGAGGCCGGGCATATTCGCCCGCTTGCCGCCGATCTGCGCACGCTGGCTGCGGAAAAGCCCCATACGGCCCATCTGGTGGCCTGCAATCCGCCTTATTTTGCGGCAGGGCCCAAAAGTCCGGACCCGGTTCGGGCTGCGGCCCGGCACGAAGAAAGCTGTACTCTGGCGGACGCTGCGGCCTGTGCTGCGCGGCTTCTGCGGGACGGCGGCCGCTTTGCCTTCTGCTATCCGCCCGACCGCATGGCCGGGGCGTTTGCTGCGCTGGCGGCGGTGGGGCTGGAACCCAAACGGCTGGTGTTTGTAAAAAAGGATGCTTCCCGTGCGCCCTGGCTCTTTTTGTGCGAAGCCCAGAAAGGGCGGGCTGCGGGGCTGCGGGTTCTGCCGGACCTTCTCACCGGAAGCGGCGGGCCGGGCTATCAGTATCTTGCTGTTACCGATTGAAATAGATTCGTGATTCAATAAAAGGAGGGCTTTTCTATGGCCGGAACTCTGTATATTGTGGCAACCCCCATCGGCAATCTGGACGACATGACGCCCCGTGCTGCCGCCACCTTTGGCAGTGCGGATTTCATTGCCGCCGAGGATACCCGGGTAACGCTGAAGCTGCTGAATCATCTGGGCCTGAAAAAGCCCATGGTCAGCTATTATGAGCACAACCTGAAGGAGCGGGGCCAGATGATTCTGGACCGCATTGCTGCGGGTGAATCCTGCGCCCTGTGCAGCGATGCAGGAATGCCTGCCATCAGCGATCCGGGCGAGGTAATTGTGCGGGACGCGCTGGAACAGGGCATCCGCGTGGTGCCGGTTCCCGCGGCCAGTGCCTGCGTAACAGCGCTGGCGGTGTCCGGCCAGAGCACCGGCCGCTTTGTGTTTGAGGGCTTTCTGCCGGTCAACCGCCGTCAGCGGCTGGAGCGGCTGGAAAAGCTCAGAAACGAAGAGCGCACCACCATCTTTTATGAGGCACCCCATAAGCTGCGCACCACGCTGGACGATCTGACCAAGGCCTTTGGCCCGGAGCGCAGCATTACCCTGGCCCGGGAGCTGACCAAGCTGCATGAGGAAGTGCGCAAAATGACCCTGGGAGAGGCTGTGGCCTATTATAAGGAAAACGATCCCCGGGGCGAGTATGTGCTGGTTATGGCCGGTGCAGACCCGCAAACGCCGCCTGAGGCCGAGTTCACACTGGAACAGACGGTGCAGAAAGCCCGGGAATTGCTGGAACAGGGCCTTGCCCCCAGTGCTGCCGCCAAGCAGGCAGCGGCGGGCACGCCGTTTTCCAAAAGCGACGTTTACCGTCAGCTGACACAGGGATAAGTTCCCACAGAGAGGGCAGAGCGATGAAAAAAATTGTGATTGCATCCGACAGCCATGGCAGTGCCGATGCACTGCGGCGCATTTTGCGGGCCGAACCGGATGCACATTCCTTTATCTTTTTGGGCGACGGCTATCGGGATCTGGAAGGCTTGCAGGAAGAATTTCCCGCTGTGCGGTTTTACTGGGTGCTGGGAAACTGCGACTGGTCGGAGCAAGGCCCCGCAGAAGGCCTGCTGCCCCTGGAAGGTCTGCTCTTCTTTTACACCCACGGGCATGAGTATCATGTGAAATCCAGCCTGCTCAGCCTGACCTATGCGGCCCAGAGCAAGGGTGCGGATGTGGCCCTGTTCGGCCACACGCATCAGCCTGTGCAGGATTCCATGAACGGGGTGATTCTGTTTAACCCCGGCAGCGTGGGCCGGGATTTCCGGGGCCATCCCAGCTATGGCGTGGCTCTGTGCGATCAGGGCAAGGTGCAGCTGGAGCACAAGGAAGTGCCGCCCATCTGGGCAGCGGACAACGACGCGGAAAACCGGTAAAAAACGGTTTTGGGGGAATTTACAATTTGTTCATAGGCCCTTCAAACTTTGCACGCAAGTTTTAGGTATTCTATAGTCACAGGGCACGGAGCCGCAACCGGAGCCCTGCAACATGATTCCTCCTCACACCAAAGCGATACCCCTTAACACCCCCTGTGTTCCGCAAGCGCAGGGGGTATTTCTTTGCCGGGCATAAGAGCCCTGTTCCCGCTCTCTTACAAAAGAATTTGAGAAAATTAAAACTTTTTCCAAAAAAGTGTTGACAAAGGGAGCGGCGTCTGGTATTATAATACTCGCACCGCAACGAACGGAGCGGTCACAAAAGAATATGCGCCAGTAGCTCAGCTGGATAGAGTGCTTGACTACGAATCAAGAGGTCAGGGGTTCGAGTCCCTTCTGGCGCACCAAAAGACACATCGTAAGATGTGTCTTTTTTGTTTCCCGGAACAAAAACTGCCGGCAGTGCCCGGCTGTCCCCTTCAATATATGAAAAAAGCGCCGCAGCCTTGCAGGGCCGCGGCGCTTTTGCGCTGTTTTGATAAGAAACAGGTTCTCTGTGCGGTAGCCGGGCTTATTCTGCCGGTTGCAGCGGCCGGGTCAGAACCTGCACCTCGGTCAGATACTCGCTGTGATCCAGCGTGTGATGGGCGTCAATGGGATACAGCTCCAAAGGCGGTGCGGCAGGTTCCAGCCCTTTTTGCGCCAGAAAGTCCGTCAGCTCTCGAAGGACCCATGCGGCCTGGCCATATTCCCCGGCGTAAAACATGGATGCATACAGCCCTTCCGGAAGGGTGGAGTCGCAATGATGCGGGTCTGCCCCCAAAAAGAAAACCGAGCTGTAATGATTGTAAACGCCCTGCTCCAGCATTTTGCCGTCCAGCGCCGCGCCGATCTGCCGTGTGCCAATGGAATGCAGCACATCCTCATGGCGCTTTTCCAGCTTTTTGAGCACAAAATCAATTTCCTGCTCCAGGATGACGTCTTCCTTTAATAAGAAGCAGGGCCGGGCGGGCAGGTGCTCCAGCTGCGGCACCCCCACCGGCTGCCGCAGATTTTGCTGTAAGTCCTTTGCCTGCTGCCGCACCTGCGCCCGCGCCCGGGTGAGCCGGGAAATCTGGCGGCTGATCATTTCGTCTTCCTGATGCAGCAGATCCAGCGTGGAATCCACCCGCCGGTTTTGCAGATACTGCCCGATTTTGGCGGTGGAAAGCCCCAGCTGCCGTAAATCACGAATCACGTTCAGGGTGCAGATGTCCTGAATGCCGTACAGGCGATAGCCGTTGTGCGGGTCCCGGGTGGGATGCAGCAGCCCCTGCTCCTCATAATAGCGCAGCGTGTCGGTGGATAAGCCGTAAAGCGATGCAATCTGTGTGATCTTATATTGATCCTGCATAAAAGGGCCCCCTTTTTGCGGGCCGATCAGCCCTCAGAGTATAAATTCAGTATACCACAGAAGAACAGCGGAGAGCAGTGTGAATAATATGCTGAATATCAATGTATAATATACATAAAATGTATAAAAATACAGGTGTACGCCAGTCGAGGACACACACGAAAACAGGTATATATACCCAAAACTATGACGAAAACTGGAAAAGAGAGCACAAAAGTCACAAGGAAAGTATGAATAAATATTACGCGATATGTACAAATATACACAAATTGCAGAAACCCGTTGACTTTACTCCGCTGCTGGAGTATAGTTCATACTCGAGGCAGTCACAAACATAGAGGGTGACTGAAAGTATGGCTCCGCTTTCAAGCGGATTGCACTATGGAGGATTTAGCATGAAAAAAGCATTTGCACTTGCACTTGCCCTGGTCATGGCACTTTCTCTGGTTGCCTGCGGCACTTCCGCACCGGCATCCAGCGGCTCTGCTGTGAGCACCGGCATGTACCCCGGCACTGCGGGTACCGATTCCGTTACCGTAAATATCACCAGCGAACCCCCCGAGATGAACAGCATCACCACCACCGATGGCACCGCCTTCTCTGTACTGTGCCACGTGATGGAAGGTCTGACTGTTCTGGATGCTGAAAACGTTCCCCAGCCCGGCGTGGCTGAGAGCTGGACCACCAGCGAAGACGGTCTGACCTGGACCTTCAAGCTGCGTCAGGATTCCGTTTGGAGCAACGGCGACCCCGTTACCGCCAACGACTTCGTGTTCGCTTTCACTCGTCTGTTCACCCCCGAGAGCGGCTCTCTGTACGCAGGTACCTGGTGCACCTACATCAAGGGCGCTGAGGAAATGCTGACCGCCAATGGTTCCGCTGAGAACCTGGGCGTAAAGGCTCTGGATGATTACACTCTGGAAGTTACCCTGACCGCTCCCTGCGCTTACTTCGCAAACCTGATGGCTTTCAGCAGCTTCTACCCCCTGAACGAGAAGTTCTACACCGAGGTAGGCATGGAAGACGGCTACGCTCTGGATATGGACAAGATGCTGTTCAACGGCTCTTATGTCATGAGCGAGTGGCAGCATGACGACCACATCACTCTGGTTAAGAACGAAAACTACTGGGATAAGGAAAACAAGGCTCTGATCCCCACCATTAACATGGCAATGATCAACGACTCCGGCGCTGGTCTGAACGCCTTCCAGGCCGGCGAGATCGACATGATCGGTCTGAACGGCGAGCAGGCTGAGATGCTGCGCGCTGAGGGCGTCAACGTAAAGCAGTACCCCGATGGTTCTCCTGCATACCTGCAGTTCAACACCACTGAAAGCGCTTCCTCTCCTGCCCTGGCAAGCGCCAAGGTTCGTAAGGCCATCACCATGGCTATCGACGCTGACAGCTACAACAAGAACGTTGCCAAGAACGGCAACCTGGCTGCTGACGGCATGGTTCCTCCCGTTGTAAACGGCGGCAAGTACAACGAAGCTCGTGGTGCTCTGCTGGTTCGTCCCACCGACGGTGACTACACCGAAGTAAAGGCCATGTTCGAAGAGGGCTGCAAGGAGACCGGCGTAGATCCCGCTTCCATGAACCTGCGCTACGTCTGCGATGACGGCGACAATGCTTACAAGATGGCAGCTTTCATCCAGAACCAGCTGAAAGAGCACCTGGGTCTGGAAGTGACCATCGAGTCCATGCCCTTCAAGCAGCGCCTGGAGGCTCAGAACAACCTGAACTTTGACCTGTGCGTAGCTCTGTGGGGCCCCGACTATGACGATGCTATGACCTATCTGGACATCTTCGTCACCGGCGGCATGAACAACCACACCGGCTGGACCAACACCGAGTACGATGCCCTGATCGATCAGGCCTTCCACGAGGGTGATCCCGCTGCTCACCAGGATCTGCTGATCCAGGCTGAGACCATTCTGATGGACGAAATGCCCATCGGTCCCATCTACTTCCGCGTTCTCGATTACGTAACCAGCGATAAGCTGACCGGCGAAATCCGCAATGCTTTCCAGTTGCTCAATCTGACCAGCGCTTCGATTGTAGCCTAACAACTGATTCTTAAATCTGTTGGGGTCAAGCGTCCGTTTAAATCGCGGTGCTTGGCCCCACAGTTTTTATCCGGCCATTTGCCAAAAGTGTGCGCGGTACAAATACATAATTCGTTGAAACATTTTAATACAGGCTGCCGGAACGGCAATCCGCAATCGGATTTTTGTGGAGAGCGGCCAGAGAATTACTCACCCGGAATAAAAGTTTTGGCGAAGATTGGAAATGAACCAAAAGCACTTTTCCTCCTGAAAAACAGGCTGATTGTGCAGAATGTATAACTAATATGGGTGATAAACAAGGCTGATTGGGCACTATTTTTGTCAAAAATGACAAAAGAGTTACAAAGGCGGGCAAATACCCCCCCTTTGATTGCTTTTACTCTGCCAGTTTAGTATAATAAAACCCATATTCCTAAGGTGGTGCGCCAGAGAAGCACAACGCCTTCGGGAGAAATACATTTTAATGGAGGGAAAGCAATCATGAAAAAGGCATTGGCACTTGTAATGGCCCTGGCGCTGGCACTTTCGCTGGCAGCCTGCGGCAATGCAGCATCCACCCCTGCCGGGGCTGAGAGCGGCGCTGCACAAAGCGGAGCAACTGGACTGTATCCGGGCACCCCGGATGCAGACACTGTGGTAACTAATATCACCAGTGAGCCTCCCGAGATGAACAGCATTACCACCACTGACGCTACCGCAATTAACATTCTGCGGCAGGTCAACGAAGGTCTGACTGCACAGAACGCTGACAACGAAGCAGTTCCTGGTGTAGCAAAAGACTGGACCGTTAGTGAAGACCAGCTGGTCTGGACCTTCAACCTGCGTGAAGACTCCGTCTGGAGCAATGGCGACCCCGTCACTGCCAACGATTTCGTGTTTGCAATGACCCGCCTTTTCACGCCTGAAAGCGGTGCACAGTACGCCGGCACCTGGGCTACCTATATTAAGGGTGCCGAGGATCTGCTGAGCGGCAAGGGTACTGCCGACGGCCTGGGTGTTAAGGCTCTGGATGACCATACTCTGGAAATCACCCTGAACGCACCCTGTGCATATTTCGCAAACCTGGTCAGCTTCCCCAGCTTCTTCCCGATGAATGAGAAGTTCTACACCGAAGCGGGCATGGAAGACGGCTACGCTCTGGATCTGGATAAGCTCCTGTTCAACGGACCTTATATCATGAGCGAGTGGCAGCACGACGACCACGTTACTCTGACCAAGAACGACAAGTACTGGGATAAGGACAACAAGGCTCTGATTCCCACCATCAAGATGGTTATGATCAGCGATTCCGGCGCAGCCCTGAACGCATTCCAGGCTGGCGAAGTGGACATGATCGGCCTGAACGGCGAGCAGCGCGAGATGCTGGCTGCCGAGGGTGTTGACGTAAAGCAGTACGCCGACGGTACTCCCGCTTACCTGGAGTACAACGTAACCGATACCGCATCCACCCCCGCCCTGACCAACGCCAAGGTTCGCAAGGCCATCACTCTGGCCATCGACGCCGAGAGCTACTGCAAGAACGTTGCCAAGAACAGCAACATGGCTGCTGACGGCATGGTTCCCCCTGTTGTGGGCGGCGGCAAGTACACCGAAAAGCGCGGCAGCCTGATCGAGCGCAACACCGAGGATTACACCGAAGTGAAGGCTATGTTTGAGGAAGGCTGCAAGGAGGCCGGTGTAGATCCCGCTTCCATCGATCTGAAGTACATCACCGACGAAGGCGACAACGCTTACAAGATGGCTGCTTTCATTCAGGCACAGCTGCAGGAGCACCTGGGTCTGAAGATGCACATCGAAGCAATGCCCTTCAAGCAGCGTCTGGAAGCTCAGAGCAAGAAGGATTACGATCTGTGCCTGGCTCTGTGGGGACCTGACTATGACGATGCTATGACCTATTTGGATATGTTCGTGACCACCAGCGGCAACAACCACACCGGCTGGAGCAACGCCGAGTACGATGCTCTGATCGAGAAGGCTTATGCTGAGGGCGATCCCGAGAAGCACATGGAGCTGATGATCGAAGCTGAAAAGCTGCTGATGGACGAAATGCCCATCGGTCCCATCTACTTCCGTGTACGTGATTACGTGACCAGCGATAAGTTCAGCGGCGTAATCCGCAATGCTTTCCAGGATGGCGTTATGACTTACGCTACCCTGAATTGAGTTTTCAAAAAATAAAACTCGATTGAACGGATGATAACAAACCGGCTGCCTCTAAAAGCAGGTGGCAGCCGGTTTGTTCTTCTGTTGTCTTTCGTGCAAAATAGTGCGAAAAAAGGCTGGCAGCATTTGCTGCACGGCCCTATTTTTGAAAATAGCCCTAGGTAGGCTGTTTTTTGCCCTAGCGCATCGGCGGAACACTCGGCGGCCCTGTTTGTTTCTCCCAGTGCTTTTCCCTTGGTCGGGGCGCCTTTCACGTTGCCCGTTCTCTTTGTGCCAAAAACACTGAGAGAAGCAAATATACCGCAGTGTTCCACGCTGCTGTTTCCTAACGCTTAAAAGGAGTTGTTTTTTTATGACAAAATATATCCTCAAGCGCGTTTTTTACTCGATCCTCACCCTGTTCCTGCTGGTGACGATCACCTTCTTTATGATGCACATGCTGCCCGGTGATCCCTTCAGCACCGGCAAGGCAATGGACCCCGCCACCATGGCGGCTCTGGAAGCCAAGTACGGCCTGGATAAGCCGTTGGGCGAGCAGTTTGTGATCTATGTAAATAACGTGCTGCACGGTGACCTGGGTGTTTCTCTGAAGACCAAGCGCCCCGTAACCGACATCATTGCTGAAAGCTTCCCTTATTCCTTTGAACTGGGTGTTCGTGCTCTGATCTTCTCCACCGTGGCCGGCGTTATGCTGGGCGTTCTGGCGGCAGTGAAGCGCGGAACAGCCTGGGATACCGGAAGTATGCTGGTGGCCCTGCTGGGCGTTTCCATGCCCAGTTTCATTGTGGGTGCCATCCTGCAATATTATTTGGGCCTGCGATTGTTCCAGGTGACCGGCCTGAAAATCTTCCCCATCACCGGCTGGACCACTGAGATGAGCAAGCTGATTCCTGCCTTTGCTCTGGGCTTTGGTACTCTGGCTGTGGTGAGCCGTCTGATGCGTACCTCCATGCTGGACGTACTGAATCAGGACTACATCAAGACCGCTAAGGCCAAGGGCCTGGGCCGCGGCAAGATCATCTGGAAGCACGCTGTGCGCAACGCCATCATGCCCATCGTTACCGTTATGGGTCCCCAGGCTGCTGCCATCCTGACCGGCGGCTTCGTTGTGGAAAAGATCTTCGGCGTTCCCGGCATGGGCAAGTACTTCGTAAGCAGTATCCAGTCCAACGACTTTACGCTGATTGCAGGTACCACCATTTTCTATGGCGCATTCCTGATCCTGGCCAACCTGGTTGTGGATATTTTGTACTGCTTAATCGATCCTCGCGTTAAGCTTGCTGACGGAAAGGAGGGCTAATCCATGTCTAAGAAGAAGAAAAATCTGCTGTTGGAGCAGCAGCGTGCAGCTGAAGAAGCCGCAATGGCTGCCGCCGAAGCTCCCTACGAGCCCTCTGCGGAAGACTTTGAGTGGATTGGCTCTGACGCTTCCAGCCGTGAAGCCATTGCCCGTCCTTCCATCAGTTTCTGGAAGGACTCCATGCGCCGTCTGTTCAGCAACAAGACCGCAATTATCTGCATTGTCATTGTGCTGCTGATTGCCCTGTTTGCAATTCTTCAGCCCATCTTCAGCCCCTTCAGCGAGGCTGAGCAGCACGTAAGCCACTCCAACGCACCCATGTTCACTGTATGCCCGGAAACCGGTCATATGCACATTCTGGGTACCGACAGCCTGGGCCGTGACCTGATGACCCGTGCTGCTATGGGTGGCCGTCTGTCCCTGACCATGGCTCTGACCGCTGTGGCTGCCAACTGCATCATCGGTCTGGTATACGGCGGTATCTCCGGTTACGTGGGCGGTCAGCTGGATAACGTGATGATGCGTCTGGTTGAAATCATCAACGGTATTCCCTACCTGATTCTGCTGATCGTTATGATGATGGTTCTGGGCAAGGGCGCCCACAGCATGGTGATTGCCTACATCATTGTGGGCTGGACCGGCATCGCGCGTCTGACCCGCGGCCAGATTGTTGCCCTGAAAGAGCAGGAGTTCGTGGTGGCCGCCAAGGCCATGGGCGCACGTCCCAGCCGCATCCTGTTCAAGCACCTGATTCCCAACCTGCTGAGCGTGGTTATTGTGCAGATCACCATGGCCATCCCCGGCATGATCTTCAACGAGAGCTTCCTGTCCTTCATCGGCCTGGGCGTTCCCATTCCGCAGTCTTCCTGGGGTCAGCTGGCCAACGACGGCTTCGCTGTGTTCCGTATGTATCCGTCCCAGATGCTGATTCCCGCAGTGCTGATCTGCGTCACCATGCTCAGCTTCAACCTGCTGGGTGACGCTCTGCGTGATGCATTCGATCCCAAGCTGCGCACCTAAGGAGGTAACGAGAGATGGCAGACGTACTGAAAATTGATAACCTGCACGTGTCTTTCGATACCTATGCAGGTGAGGTTCACGCTGTTCGCGGCGTGAGCCTGCACGTGGAAGAGGGCGAGGTTCTGGCCATCGTGGGCGAGAGCGGCTGCGGCAAGTCCGTAACGGCTCAGACCGTGATGAAGCTGAATCCCATGCCCCCGGCACGCATTAAGCAGGGCAGCATCGACCTGTGCGGCGAGGACATTGTTGCCGCCGACGAAAAGAAGATGCAGGACATCCGCGGCCGCCTGGTAAGCATGATCTTCCAGGACCCCATGACCTGCCTGAACCCCACCATGAAGGTGGGCAAGCAGCTGGTTGAGGCAATGGCTCAGCACCGCAAGCTCAGCAAGGAGGAGGCACACAAAGAGGCCATCCGCCTGCTGGAGATGGTGCAGATTCCCAATGCCCCTGAGCGTGCAGAGCAGTATCCCCACGAGTTCTCCGGCGGTATGCGTCAGCGTGCTATGATCGCCATGGCCATGAGCTGTGAGCCCAAGCTGCTGATTGCCGACGAGCCCACCACCGCACTGGACGTGACCATTCAGGCGCAGATCATGCAGCTGATGGCCAAGGTCCGTGAGGAAACCGGCACCGCTATTATCCTGATTACCCACGATCTGGGCGTTGTGGCCAACCTGGCTGACCGGGTTGCCGTTATGTACGCCGGTAAGGTTGTAGAAACCGGTACGGTTGAAGATATCTTCTATCGTCCCAAGCACCCCTACACCCAGGCCCTGCTGAAGAGCCTGCCCACTGTGGACACCGACCGCGACGAGAAGCTGGTTTCCATTGCCGGCACTCCCCCGGATCTGTTTGCTCCCCCCAAGGGCTGCGAGTTTGCAAGCCGCTGCGAGCACTGCATGAAGGTGTGCAAGGAGCACGTTCCGCCCCGCTACGAGCTGGGTGATGTGCATTCCGCCAGCTGCTGGCGTCTGCACCCCAATTTCCCCAAGGATCTGAAGGAGGGAAACTGATATGGCAGAAATGAACAACAAGCAGGAAGTTCTGGTTTCCCTGGACGGCATCTGCAAGTACTTCCAGGTAGGCCACGGCAAGACCCTGAAGGCCGTGGACGGCATTACCCTGGACATCTATAAGGGCGAAACCCTGGGCGTTGTGGGCGAGTCCGGCTGTGGCAAGTCCACCCTGGGCCGCGTGGTTATGGGCATCTATCACCCCACCAAGGGCGAGCTGACCTATGACGGCAAGGTGGTAAACGTAAAGAAGACCAAGGACCGCTTTGAGTATTCCAAGGTGGCCCAGATCATCTTCCAGGACCCCTATGCTTCTCTGAACCCCCGTATGACCGTGGGCGAGATCATTGCCGAGGGCATGGAAATCCACAAGATGTACGACAAGGAGAAGCGTCAGCAGCGCGTTTATGAGCTGCTGGAAACCGTTGGCCTGAACCGCGAGCACGCAAACCGTTTCCCGCACGAGTTCTCCGGCGGTCAGCGTCAGCGTATCGGCATTGCCCGTGCACTGGCCATCGAGCCTGAGTTCATCGTGTGTGACGAGCCCATCTCCGCACTGGACGTTTCCATCCAGAGCCAGGTTATCAACCTGCTCAAGGAATTGCAGGAAAAGCTGGGCCTGACCTATATGTTCATTGCCCACGACCTGAACATCGTTAAGTACATCTCCGATCGCATTGCGGTTATGTACCTGGGCAACCTGCTGGAACTGGCCGACAGCTCTGAGCTGTACGAGCACACCATGCATCCCTACAGCCAGGCTCTGCTGGAGTCTGTGCCCATCCCCGACCCCGACAAGGAAGCACAGAAGAATGCCCGTGTCCTGTCCGGTGATGTGCCCAGCCCGATCAACCCCAAGCCCGGCTGCAAGTTCGCCGGCCGCTGCCCGCGTGCCTGCGACAAGTGCCATGAGGAAACTCCCCTTCTGCGTGAAGTGCGTCCCCATCACTGGGTCGCCTGCCACCTGGTGGAGAGCGAGCTGTAAGCCCGCTGCGGCATTTTAACAAACAAAATCAGCCGGGAACGGCAGAATGTTGAGTTCTGCTGTTCCCGGCTGTTCTTTTGCAAAGGAGGAAAGGGCAATGAACCTGATTGCAGCAATTCTTGTGACCGCCGTGGGCCTGGTCATGCTGCTGAAACCCGACTTTTTCTGGCAGATCGAAGTGACCTGTGCAATGAAAGACGGCCGCTCTACCCGCGGCTATCGTGTAATGATGCGGCTGCTGGGCCTTGTATGCACCCTGCTGCCCTGGATTACCATGCTGGTGCGGCGATAACGGGATTCAGCCGCCCCAAAACAGCACAAACGTCGGCCGGATCGGGCAGGACGGATGTGCGGAAAACCCTGCAAAGCAAAAAGCGGAGCGTCTCCCATGAGAGACACTCCGCTTTTTTTACAGAAGTTCGGCAAATTGGCTGCCGGGTTACAGGGGTATCCCGCCAAGAACCCGGACCGGCCGTGCAGATCATATTTTTGGAAAAGCCGCATCTTGTGCGGATAAGGATTCTGGTTTTCCGGTCACAGGTGGCGCTGCTCAGCCGGCGGCCCAGGCAGAACAGGGCCCGGCAGCGGCTCCGGAAAATTACAGCGTGCCGTTTTCCAGCCAGTCGCGCACGGTCAGCAGGCTGTCCGCCTTGGCGGTGTACAGTGCGCTGATTTCAGGGCTGGGCTGATCCAGATCCGGAACCATCACGGTGACAAAGCCGCCGGCCGCACCCGCGCGCACGCCGTTGAAGCTGTCCTCCAGCACCAGACACTCCGCCGGAGCCACATTCAGCAGCTGGGCGGCCTTCAAAAAGATTTCCGGATCGGGTTTGGAGTGCTGCACCATATCCCCGCATACCAGATGATCGAAGTATTCCAGCACGCCGGCCTGCTTGCAGTGATGTTCCACCGTGGCCTTGCGGCTGCTGCTGGCCACAGCACAGGGAATGTGGTGTGCCCGCAGCCAATCCAGCAGCTGGGTCAGGCCCGGCTTAACCGGCATTCCCTCTTCGTCCAGCAGCTGTGCCAGACGCTGACGCACACCGTTGCGCACCGGCACATATTCAAAGTTCGGCCCATAGCCTGCCGTCAGTGCGGCACAGATGCCTGCGTCATTGCAGCCGCGAATTCGATTGCCCAGCTCCTCGGTAAAGGTCCAGCCGTGCTTTGCCAGCTGCTCGTTCCACACCCGCATACTCACGCGCTCGGTGTCAAACATCAGCCCGTCCATATCAAAAATAACGCCCCGGATCATGGGTCGTACCCCCTTTTTGTCACAGTAGGTTTAATTATAACGAAGTACCCTATAAATGGCAAGCGCCCCCGCCCATAGGGCGAAGGCGCTTTGCAAAATTGTTTTCAGCGCGGAACCGAGCGGACAATGGCCTGTGCAATGGCACCGCCCTCGGCCCAGATTACGGATTCATCCGCTACCTTTTCGTATTCTGCGGGCACCGTCATAAAGCCGGTTTCCAGCAGCACCGCGGGGCAGATGTTGGAACGGGTTACATAGAAGTAATTGTAGAAATTGCCCCGCTGGCGGCGGCCGGTGGCACTGCCCACAGCCTCCACCAGATTCTTAGCCAGGGGCTTGCCCTCGGTGTAGAACCAGTAGGCTTCCACACCGCCGTCGTTGGCGTTCAGGTCACGGTCCAGAGGGGCGCTGTTGTGGTGAATCGAGATAAAGAAATCCGGCCGTGTGGTGTTCAGCTGATGCAGCCGCTGATCCAGACTATAGAAGGTATCGTCCGTGCGGGACATGACCACCGTGGCGCCCAACTGCTCCAGCCGATGTTTGGCAGCGGTAGCCACGGCAAGGTTTACGTCCTTTTCCTGGGGTGCTGCGGGACCTGCACAGCCCATGGCACCGGTGTCATCGTCACCGTGGCCGGGGTCCAGCAGCACGGTGATGCCGGTGAGCGGGCCGGTTTCGGCATCGCTCAGGGCGGGGGCGGCTTTCAGCACAATCTGTGTGCCGTTTTCGGTATATTCCACATGATAGCCCCACAAAGGCTGATCTTCGGAGAAGTTCATGGTCACCGAGAAGCCGTCGGGCTCTTCCCCGGCTTCAAAGCTCTTTACAAAGCCGGTTTCGGCGGGCCACTGTCCGCTGAACGAAGCCGACAGGAAGGTCAGGGTCAGGCTGTTGTCCTCCCAGTTGTGGTAGTACAGCGGTGTGCCCTGCCCCTGCAAATGCAGAATCTGATCGCCGTTTTCCAGCGTTTCCACCGACACCCCGGTGAACGAGGCGTTGGGCTCATCCACCAGCTCACAGTTCTTGGCCAGCACATATTGGCCCGGCTCCAGCTGATAGGCGTAGGTCTTTTTGCCGCTCAGGGTGATGGGAACGCTGCCGTGTACCTGAGCCAGCGCGCCCTCATAGCAGGTCATGGCAATGGAATCCGGGTTGGCGGGGTCCTCCAGTACGCTGGCCATGGGTGCCGTAATGCGCAGCTTCTGGCCCGGCTGGGCAGGCTCGGTGCCGTCGCTCACCGGAGCTGCCGGGGTCCAGCTGGACTGCCGCAGCGTAAAGGTAACGCTGGCTTCCCGGTCGCCCTGCCGCAGGGTAAAGGTGTTTTCGCCGGGCTGGGCTTCCACCAGAAAGCCCCACACGCCCCGGCTGCCGTGCCGCTGCACGGTGCGGCCGTTCATGGACAGCGGCTGTGCCGGATCGCTGGTGCCCATCAGGAACACCTGATTGTTGTAAAGCACAGCCCCCTCTTCGGGATAGGCAACGGCCAGCTCGGTGCTCACAGGCTGGCTCAGCAGCGGCTCGGTGGGGTTGTCCCTGCGGAAGGCGCGGTACAGAATTGCATCGGTGGGGTCCTGGACCAGAGCCGTATAGCTGCCCAGCACAGCACCCGCCGCAGGCGATTGCATGGCGGCAGTGGCCAGCAGGGCGGGCTGCCCGTCGGCCCGAAGCAGCACCGTGCCCTCACCGTCGGTGTAGGCATAAATCTGGCTCTGGGGGTCGATGGGCTGAATCTGGGGCGCAAAGACGGCCAGGTTCTGCTTGTCCGCAAATTTCTGCACGGCGTGGGCCAGCCGGTCTGTGGCCGAAGCCGAAAGCGGATTGCCGCCCTCATCGGTGGCCAGCAGGGCAACGGAGATTTTGCGCTCATCGGCGGTGTCCATCAGGAATACCACCGGGTCAAATTTTTTGTGGAACATCCGGTCATTGTCCGTTACGGTGGACAGGGTGGGCAGGGCCTTGTCCCGGGTGCGGAACAGGCAGCCGCCGCCGGCCCGGCCGGTCAGCAGCACCAGATCGCCGCCCGCCTTCTGCACAGTGTCCAGTGTCTGGGTGATGTAAGTCTGCTGCTCCTCGGTGGTGTGCGGGGACAGAAACCAGTTTTCCCAATCCTCGCTCAGCTCCACTGCCAGGGGGCCGCCCGGATCGGTGCCGGCGGAACGGCCGTGATGGCCCAGCAGACCGACAACCAGCAAAATCAAAAGGGCCAGGGCCACCAGTGCCAGCAAACACACGGTGCGGGGCGTAACTTTTTTGGAACGACGGCTTTTTTTCATAAAACGATGCTCCTTTGTGCGGGCGTGGGCCCCGATGATCTGAAAGGTTATCCCGATTATACCATAAAAGCAGGAAAAACGGTGAAACAGGTCGAATGTGTTCCGGCCCCGATGTCAAAGAATATGCATCGCCCCGGCGCAACATCCCACAAGGGGCAAAAAGGCCCGTGCGTCCGGGGATAAAATATGGTATACTGTACCCTGCGCGGCCCGCCCCGAAAGAGGGCGCAGCGGCCCCGCACGGCTTGTTTTGAGAGGAGAGAAAGACTTATGAAGATCCCTGCACAAGGGTTTACCCACGGCGGCAAGTTCCACGCAGACGACGTGCTGAGCACGGCACTGCTGCGGTATCTGCGGCCGGATATCCAGATTACCCGCGGCTTCCAGGTGCCGGAGCATTTCGACGGCATTGTATACGACATCGGCGGCGGAATGTTCGATCATCACGGCCCCGACCGGGAGTGCCGCCGCAACGGTGTGCCCTATGCTGCGTTCGGTCTGCTGTGGCGGGTGCTGGGTGCCGGCATTGTGGGCGAAAATCAGGCCCGTCTGATCGACGAAAACTTTATCCAGCATCTGGATCTGAACGACAATACCGGCGAGCAGGACAGTCTGGCCGATGCCATCGGCAGCTTTAATCCGGTATGGGATTCCGATGAGGATTCCGATACCTGCTTCTGGCAGGCAGTGGAGTTCGCTTCGGTGGTGCTGAAAAAGCGCATTGAGGATGCCCGTGCCGTGACCCGCGCCGACGATCTGGTGCGCGGAGCCTATGCCAATATGCGGGACGGCATTGTGGTGCTGCCCTGCTATGCCCCCTGGAAAAACGCTTTGTATCGCAGCGATGCGGTATTTGTGGTGTATCCCAGCCAGCGCGGCGGCTATGCGGCCCAGTGTGTAAATGAGCCTCGCCGCAAGGCACCCAAGCGCCCCTTCCCCATGGGGTGGGCCGGCCTTTCCGATGAAGAACTGGAAAAGCGCAGCGGCATTGAGGGCCTGCGCTTTTGCCATGCCAGCCGTTTTCTGGTCACCGGCGAAACCAAGGAAGCCGTTCTGGCTGCCTGCCGCAAGACCATGGGCATCTGATTTCTGAATGATCCGCCAAAAAGCGGGCAGAGTTTTTGAGCTCTGCCCGCTTTTGCTCTGTAAGGGCCCGGTTTTGCGGTTGAGGGTGCCTATGATATAATGTAAACAACGAAAAAATCACCCTCAAAGGAGGCTGTTTTACCATGCGATTCATCCACTGTTCCGACCTGCATCTGGGCCGGCGGCTGGGCGAGCTGGACCTGCTGGACGATCAGGCATTTTTGCTGGATCAGCTGATTCAGCTGGCCCGGACACACCGGGCAGATGCCCTGCTGCTGGCGGGCGATCTGTACGACCGCAGTGTGCCCGGCATTGGCGCGGTGCGCCTGCTGGACCGCTTCTTCACCGCCTGTGCAAAGGCACAGCTGCCGGTGTATGCCGTCAGCGGCAACCACGACAGCGCCGAGCGGCTGGATTACGCATCGGGCTTTCTGGAAAATCACGGGGTACATCTGGCTTCGGTGTTCAGCGGAAATCTTGCCCGCTGGGATTTGCAGGACGAGTTCGGCCCGCTGACCCTGTGGGGTCTGCCCTTTGTGAAGCCCGGCGGAGTGCGGCATTTCTTTCCGGAGGCGGAAATTGCTGATTACACCGACGCGGTGCGCTGTGTGCTGGAAGCAGCCCAGCCGGATTTTGCCCGGCGCAATGTGCTCATGGCCCATCAGTTCGTAACCGGAAAAGGAACGCAGCCCCAAACGGCAGGCAGCGAGAGCGTCAATGTGGGCACGCTGGACAATGTGGATGCTTCGGTGTTCGGCGGCTTTGATTATGTGGCGCTGGGGCACATTCACGGGGCGCAGTGTGTGGGCAGCCCAACGGTGCGCTACTGCGGCACACCGCTGAAATATTCGGCAGCGGAGGCCCGGCAGCAAAAGAGCGTTCTGCTGGTGGAGCTGGGCGAAAAAGGCTGTGTGGAGTGTACCCCGCTGCCCATTGTGCCCCTGCACGATCTGCGGCGCATCGAAGGCCCGCTGGAGGAGCTGCTGGCCTGTGCCGATGCCGGGGAGGACTATATTTATGCGGTTCTCACCGATCCGGCCCCGGTGATGGATGCTGCGGCCCGGCTGCGGGCGGTGTATCCGAACCTGATTAAAATCGACTTTACTTATGCCCGCACCCGGGCATCCGCGGCAGAAGAAATTTTGCAGGAGCCGGAACGGGAAAAACCGCCGCTGGAGCTGTTTGACGAGTTTTATGCTTCGGTACACGGTGCGCCCATGACACAGCAGGAGCGGGACGTAATGCAGGATGTTTTCGAGGAGGTGTGCCCATGAGACCGCTGATTTTACGGCTTTGTGCCTTTGGCCCCTATGCCGGGGAGCAGGAGCTGCGGCTTCAGGATCTGGGGCAGCGGGGGCTGTTTCTGGTCTGCGGCGATACCGGCGCGGGCAAAACCACCCTGTTTGATGCCATCTGCTATGCCCTGTTCGGCCGGCTGAGCGGCCAGATCCGCGGGGTGGACACCGTGCGCAGTGACTTTGCCCCCGCCGATGTACAGACCTATGTGGAACTGGAATTTGAGCACATGGGAAAAACCTACCGGGTACGGCGCAGCCCGGAATATCAGCGGCCCAAGGCACGGGGAACCGGATTTACCACACAGGCCGCAACAGCCCAGTTCTGGGCACCGGACCAGGCGCCGGTGGAAAAAATTAAGGATGTGAATCAGGCCATCGAGGAGCTGCTGCGGATCAATGCAGATCAGTTTCGGCAGATTGCCATGATTGCGCAGGGTGAATTTGTCACTTTGCTGAATACAGACGGCGAGGAGCGCAGCAAGGTGCTGCGGCGCATCTTTGGCACCGAGGCGCTGCGTGCGGCGCAGGATCGGCTGAAAGCGCTGGCCGGTGAGTGCAACCGGCAGAATGATGCCGCAGCCCAGCGGCTGCGGGGAGATCTGGAGCATCTTACCGCCCCCGAAGGCAGCGAGGAAGAGAAAGCACTGGCCGGGATTCTGTCCGGTCCGGATGCTGTGTACCACTGGGAACAAGCGCGGGATCTGGGCCTGCGGGTACTGGAGCAGGATCAGCAGCAGAGTGCCCGGCTGAATGCCGGAATCAGCGAGCTGGATCGGGACATCCGGGCAGGTGTGGCGGCCCGGCAGGACGCCTTGCAGCAGCGGGAGCTGCACCGCCGTCAGCAGGAGCTGATGCAGCAGCAGCCTCAGGTGGAGGCCGCACTGCGCAAAGCTCAAACCGAAGAGAACACACTGCGCATCTGGCAGCGTGCCCGGGATCTGCTGGGCCCCTGGCAGGGAGCGCAGACTGCCCGCAAAACCGCCGAGCAGGCGGCCCGCCGGCAGGAACAGCGAACCGCAGAGCTGGCAGAGCTCACCGCCCGCCGCCCGCTGGAAGAAGAGGCCCGTGCGGCGGCGCAGGCATTGCGCAGGCAGGCTTCTGACCTGCGGGAGCAGCGCCAGGCAGCACAGCAGCAGGCGGACCTTCTGGCAGAGCGGCGGCGCAGCCGCAAGATGCAGCTGGACGAGGTGGAGCAGCAGGTGAAAAATCTGCGCAGCCGATACACGCAGTGGTCGGCGGCGCATAAAATAGCCGGGGATTTCGCAAAGGCATACAGCAAAGCAGAGAATCAAAGCAATCAGGCAAAGGCAGAATACGATCAGGCCGAGAGCCTTTTCTGGCAGGATCAGGCGGGGGCGCTGGCCTCGGCTTTGCGGGACGGAATCCCCTGCCCGGTGTGCGGCAGCGTGCACCATCCCCAGAAGGCCGCAGGTGCCAAGGGTGCGCCCACCCAGAGTCAGCTGGACACCCTTCGTCAGGCGGCGGAGCACGCCCGCAGGGTGATGCAGACAGCTGCGGTGGACAGCGGCGCTGCCGCCCGGGAGGCGCAGACCAAGTGGGAACTGTTCTGCACCCAGGCCCGTGCCCTGCTTACGGCACAGAATGTGCCCCAGCCCCCGGAGGAGGAGCTTGCCCCGGCGCTGGCACAGATCAGCGGCAATGCTGCCCGGGAAAAGCAGCAGCTGGCGCAGGATCAGGAAAAGGAAGACATCCGGGCCCGGCAGCTGCGGCAGGGCCAGCAGCAGGAGCAGGAGCTGGAAAAGCGGGCGGACGCAGGCGAAGAAGCCTGGCAGACCTATCTGCGCAAGAGCGAAGCCGCAGTGCGGCTGCTGGAAAACGACCGCACGCTGGCCCAAAAGACCCGCGCCGATGCCGAAGCCCGGCAGCAGGAGTTTGCCCGGGCAATGGCGCAGGCAGGCTTTGAGAGCGCGGACAGCTGGCAGGCAGCCTGTGTGCCGCAGCAGCAGCTGGATGCGCTGCAAAAGTCGATTCAGACCGCGCGGGAGCAGGCGGCGGCCCATCGCAGTACGCTGGAAACCGTAACGGCCCAGCTGAAAGAGGGGCCGCAGCCCGATCCGGATGCACTGGGTCGGGTGCTGGAAGAAAAGGAAGTGCAGCTGGCGGAGCTGAAAGCCCGGCTGGAGGTGCTTTCGCCCCGCATTGCCATGAACCGGCAGGCGCTGGCCAATCTGGAGCGCTCACAGCAGCAGAGCCGGGAGGTACAGGCCCGGGCGGCCTGCATCGACAAGCTGAACCGCACCGCCAACGGAACCCTGTCCGGCGGGCTGGGCAAGCAGCAGTTTGAGCAGTATGTGCTCACCGCCTATTTCCGCAGAGCGGTGGAGGCGGCCAACCGGCGCTTTGTGGCCATGACCGGCGGCAAGTATGAGCTGCTGTGTCACAGCAGGGCCGAGGGCCGGGGGCACAGTGCGCTGGATCTGGATGTGTGCGACAACTATACCGGCCGGGTGCGCACGGTGCGCTCGCTGTCGGGCGGCGAATCCTTTCAGGCAGCACTGGCGCTGGCGCTGGGGCTTTCGGATATCATTCAGGCGGGAGCAGGCGGTGTGCGCATTGATGCCATGTTTATTGACGAGGGCTTTGGCACGCTGGACGGCGAAAGTCTGGAAAAGGCGCTGGAAGCTCTGGCCGGCCTGACCCGGGGTGACCGTCTGGTGGGCGTAATCAGCCATGTACCCGAGCTGCGCGAGCGGATTGACAAGCAGGTGGTGGTTACCAAAACCCGGCAGGGCAGCCGCATGACACTGGTGACCGGCCCATGAGCGGGCCGGAGCAAGCCGCCGCAGCCCCGGAGAAACCGGGCTATGTTTATATGGTGCGCTGCGGCAACGGCAGCCTGTACACCGGCTGGACCGACGACCTGAAAAAACGTCTGCAAGCCCACAAAAGCGGGCGGGGTGCCCGCTATACCCGGGCATTCGGTGTGGTGGGGCTTGCCTATGCCCGGCGGCTGCCCAACAAAAGCCAGGCCATGAAGGCAGAGGCTGCACTGAAAAAACTGCCCAAGCACAAAAAAGAAGAGCTGGCTGCGCAGTGGGCGGCATCCGGCGGGGCGGCGGAGCTTTTGCAGGAAAATGATAAGAATTTGACAAAATGATGGAAAGTAAATCCCCTTACCTTGTGGCACATGACCAAACGCGATATAATGAAAAAAGAAAAAGCGGGGTGCAGAACAACCCGGAAAGGAACTCCATGGAGCAGCAAGTAAATGGTTTGGTTTTGGCCGGCGGCGGAGCCAAAGGCAGTTATCAGGTGGGCGTGTGGAAGGCGCTGGAGGAGCTGGGCTGGCGGCCGGGTGTCATTACGGGCACGTCGGTGGGCAGCCTGAACGGCGCACTGTTTGCGCAGGACAGCTGGGAAAGTGCCCGGGATCTGTGGCTTGCGCTGGACGACAGCAAGGTCATGGCTCTGCCCGAGACGAAGCACCCCCGGGAGCTGGCTGAATTTCTGGCCGAAACCGTGCGTTCCGGCGGGCTGGACGTGGCCCCGCTGGAGCATCTGGTGGATCAGGCGCTGGATGAGGATGCTGTTCGCAAATCGCCGGTGCGTTTCGGCCTTGTCACGGTGAACGTGACGGACTTCCGGCCAACGCAGCTGGCGGTGGATGAGATTCCCCAGGGCAAACTTGCGGATTATCTTTTGGCCAGTGCCAGCTTTTTCCCGGGCTTCAAGCCCCGGGATATTGACGGCAAAACCTTTATTGACGGCGGCTATACCGACAATATGCCCACTGCACTGGCGGCACGGCTGGGCGCAACCAATCTGGTGTGCGTCAATGTGGACGGCATCGGTGTGCAGCGGCGCAACACCACCGGGCTGGAAACCAAAACCGTGGAAAGCCACTGGGATCTGGGCCCGATCCTGCGCTTCGATCCCAAACAGGCCCGGCGCAATATGTGTCTGGGCTACTGGGACACCTACCGGACCTTTGGCCGGCTGCTGGGATCGGCCTACGCAGTGCCCAGCAGTCAGCGGCGCAAGCTGGACAAGCGGTTCACAGCGCCCTATGTGTGCCATCTGGAAAAGCTGATTCGCACCAATCCCACCCTGGCAATCACCGAAAAACTGGCGGTGGACTGGTTCGGCCCCACCCGGGACCCGCAGCTGGCTCCGCTGGAACTGGCCTGCCGGGAGGTGGGCGTGGACCCCACGCGATTGTACACGGCGCGCAGTCTGGCAGAGGTATTTTTAAAGCATTACGATGCCCAGAAGGCGCAGCGATATGGCGAATTGATGGCACGGGAGCCCAGCCTGGATCTGGTGGGCGCTGCCAAGGCATCGGCACAGCCTGCCGAATTTGTAACGGCTCTGGTGTGGCGCGCACTGAGCGAAACCAATTCGTAAGGCGGCCATCCGCAGGCACGGCCCGGCATATGTGAGGAGGCGGAATAATATGAAGCAGTATTGCGGGATTAAGGCATCGGCGGGCGTAGCCCTGGGGCCGGTGTTCAATCTGGAGCAGGATAATACCAGCCTTGGCCGCGTGGTCAGGGACCCGGCCAAAGAGCGGGAGCTTTTTGAAGCAGCTGTGGTGCTGGCCAAAGAGGAGCTGCGCGGTCTGCAGCAGCTGGCCAGTGGTGAGGATAAGAATATTTTTCTGTTTCAGGAGCTTTTGCTGGAGGATAAGGCCCTTTTGCGGGAAGTGTACGATTACATCGACGCAGGTGCGGGCGGTGCCGCCGCAGTGGAACGGGCGGCCAGCATTTTTGCGGACAAGCTGCAAAATGTGGAGGATGACTATATCCGCCTGCGCAGCACTGACGTGCTGGATGCCTGCCGCCGTGTAGTGGATATTCTGGACGGACGGCCCCGGGATCGGCTGCACGTAACAAAGCCCTGCATTCTGGTGGCGGAACAGGTGATGCCCAGTGATATTCTGTCGCTGGGCCGGGGCATGATTCTGGGCATTGCCACCAGCGGCGGCAGTGTGCAGAGCCACGCGGCCATCATTGCGCGCACCATGGGCATTCCTGCCGTGGTGGGCCTGGGCCGGGATTTTCTGGCAAACAGCAAGGGCTGCCAGATTCTGCTGGATGCGGATGAAGGCATGGTCAAGCTGGACCCGGACGAAGAAAGCTGCCGTCAGGCGCGCATTCGTGTGGAGGAGATTCAGCAGGAGAACGCCCGTTTGCAGGGGCTGCTGGATGTGCCCTGCCTGACCCGGGACGGCACACAGATCAATCTGCTGGCAAACTGCTCCGGCCCGGAAGACATTGCCGCCAGCATTGAGGCGGGTGCCGAGGGCGTGGGTCTGCTGCGCAGCGAGTTCCTGGTGATGGACGCGGGCGAATTTCCCACCGAACAGGAGCAGTACTATTTTTACACCAGCTGCATTGCTGCGGCAGGCGGACGTCCGGTAACACTGCGCACCTTTGATCTGGGAGCGGATAAGCAGACGATGGACATGACCGGCAAAGAGGAAAATCCTGCACTGGGCCTGCGCGGCCTGCGGTTCTGCCTTGCCCGGCGGGATCTGTTTCAGGTTCAGCTGCGTGCCTTGCTGCGGGCCGGTGCCCGGGGCAATCTGCGGGTGATGTTCCCCATGGTCAGCGACCTGGAGGACTGGTATCAGGCCATGGAATGCGTGGAACAGGCCCGGGGCAATCTGCGGGAGCGCGGTCTGGAATTTAACGATCAGATGAAATTCGGCTGCATGATCGAGATACCGGGTGCAGCCCTGATGGCCAAGGAACTGGCCGCTGCGGGCTGTGATTTCTTCAGCGTGGGCACCAACGATCTGGTGCAGTATACTCTGGCTGTAGACCGGCTGGATGAGCGGATGGTGGGCTATTACCGTGCCGCCAGCCCGGCGGTGTTCAAGCTCATTGATATGGCGGTGGATGCGGGCCGTACATATGACATCCCGGTGGGCGTGTGCGGCCTGTCGGCGGCAGATCCCCAGCTGGCTGTGCGGCTGGTAAAGCACGGCGTGCGGTATCTGTCCATGGCGGCACAGAGCCTGCTGCACGTAAAACGTGTGCTGATGGATCTGGATTTGCGCGAAAGCTGAGTGTTTATACCCTTTGCAAGGGAAAAACAATATGTTACAATGGCAACTGCAAAAGCGGTTCCGCAAGGCGGACTGCTGAAAGGCTCCGTGCCAGGAGCTGTGGAAAGGTGTGAACTGAAATGAGCGAATATGTACTGTTTACCGATTCGACCTGTGATCTGACTCCGGAACTGGTGGAAGAGATGGACGTCCGTGTCTTCCCGATGATGTTCCAGCTGGACGGAAAAACCTATCACAACTATCCCGATAACCGGGAACTGGCCCCCGCTGATTTTTATGCGGCTCTGCGGGAGGGCGGTGCCAGCACCACCAGTCAGGTGAGCATGGGCGAATTTACTGATGCCTTTACCGAGGTGTTGGAGCAAGGAAAGGATATTCTGTATCTGGCGTTCTCCAGCGGCCTGTCCGGCACATATCAGGCCAGCATGGTGGTCAGCCGGGAGCTGAGCGAAAAGTATCCCGACCGCAAGATTGTCTGTGTGGATACATTGCAGGCCAGCATGGGCGAGGGCCTGTTCAGCTATACCGTGGCCATGATGCGCAAAAACGGTGCCACGCTGGAAGAGGCGGCAGAGTTTGCCCGCCAGAATGCACAGAGCTTCTGCGCATGGTTTACGGTGGATGACCTGATGTTCCTCAAGCGGGGCGGCCGCTTGGGCACCGGCGCAGCCGTTATGGGAACGCTGCTGGGCATCAAGCCGGTGCTGCACGTGGACGAAAAGGGTGCGCTGATTCCCATGGAAAAGGTGCGCGGCCGCAAGGCAAGTCTGGATGCACTGGTCAAGCACCTGGAAGAGAGTGCACAGAACCTGAGCGACCAGATTGTGTTTGTAAGCCACGGCGATTGCCTGGCCGACGCACAGTATGTGGCCGACAAGGTAAAGGCTCTGGGTGCGCGGAAAATCGTAATCAATGAGATTGGCCCGGTAATCGGCGCCCACAGCGGCCCCGGTACCGTTGCCCTGTTCTTCCGGGGCAGCCATCGCTGATCCCTCTATACAGGAAAAGGACGTTCCCTGCGGCGGGGAACGTCCTTTTTAGATTTGTGGGCCTGTGGCCGCACTCCGAAAAACGGATAGCAGACGCAGCCACGCATTGCCAGAAGCGGTTTCCCTTTCCCCTTCTTTCTGTGCCGGAAAAGCGCAAAGAATCCGGAAAAAAGAGGATTCCTGCCTTCTGCACAGAAAAGACTATGCAAACCGGGTGCAGTCTGCTATAATAAAAAATATTGGATTTACCATAATAGGTAATATTATGTGGGCCAGTAGCTCAGCTGGTCAGAGCTGGCGGCTCATAACCGCTTGGTCGCGGGTTCGAGTCCTGCCTGGCCCACCATCACATCAAAACGGCTGCTTATCGGTTGATAGGCAGCCGTTTTTTAATTTGTCGGCTTGTGTCGAATTGGTACAATAAAATACTTACTTTGGCTTATTCTGATGACTGAAACAGAAGAAAGTTAGATAAATTGTTGACTTTGCACAATTTTTAACAAAATAATTTGGGAGAAACGCTCAGCACTAACGTTTGACTAGGAAACCATGCACCTGTTATAATTGGGAGTGAATAAAAGACGCCTTTGTTTTTTATTTCACAGGGGTTCTCCCCACCAAAATACGTGCCCGATCAGTGCACAAACAGCATGGGCAGAATACCGGCAGATCCATGGTGCTCCCGCAAAAAAAATGCGGCGGAACCGGAACACCGGGCCTTTAGCTGTATTGCAGCAGATCAGTGCACGCCTTTATTGATGGCTTACACGCCGACAGCTTCGGCTGCACGGCGCTGCAATGGCCGCGGCAGCGGCCGCACTTCGCTTCGAGTCCCGGTACCCGGGCGAAGCCGTTAGCACCCGCGCCTGGTGAAGGCGCAAAACCGGGGCGCTGGAACCAAGCGAACCCCCCAAGTCCCAAGCCCCTAAAAATCCGCACCAGCATAGATAGGAGGAAAACACACAACTATGAAAAACATGCTTGTTTGCGTAAAGCAAGTGCCGGACACCACCGAGATCCGCATCGATCCTGTCAAGAAGACCCTGATCCGCGACGGTGTGCCCAGCATCGTGAACCCCTTTGATGCATACGCCCTGGAACTGGCTGCCCGCATCAAGGACAAAGAGCCCGACAGCAAGATCACCCTGGTCAGCATGGGTCCCCCGCAGGCCGAAGCTGCTCTGCGTGAGTGCCTGGCCGTTGGCGGCGACAAGGCTTACCTGGTAAGCGGCCGTGAATTCGGTGGCTCTGACACCCTGGCTACCAGCTACATCCTGAGCTGCGCTGTAAACAAGATCCGCGAACTGGAAGGCGATTTCGACCTGATTTTCTGCGGTAAGCAGGCTATCGACGGCGATACCGCTCAGGTTGGCCCCGAAATGGCTGAGCACCTGGGTATGGCTCAGGTTACCTACGCCATCGAGACCACCGCTGAGGACAATCGTGTTGTAGTGAAGAAGGAAGTTGACGACGGCTTCGAGATGGTTGCCGCTCAGTATCCCTGCCTGGTCACTGTAACCAAGCCCTCTTTCGATCCCCGCTTCCCCAGCCTGAAGTCCAAGATGGCTGCTAAGAAGAAGGAGATCACTGTTCTGGCTCCCGCTGATCTGGACATCGATCTGACCCAGGCCGGCCTGCACGGCTCTCCCACGAAGGTTAAGAAGACCTTTACCCCTCCCGTCAAGTCTTCCGGTGTTAAGATTCAGGAAGCTTCTTCGGAAGAGTCTGCCGCTAAGCTGTTCGGCATGCTGACCGAGAGCCACATTATTTAAGTTAAGTCATTAGGAGGGTAACTAGCAATGGCTGAAGTTAAGAATAAGAACCTGTGGGTCTTCGTTGAGACCAACGAAGACGGCACTGCTAAGAGCGTCGGCCTGGAGCTGCTGACCGTGGGCCGTGGCCTGGCGGACAAGCAGGAAGGCAAGCTGGTTGGCGTTGTAATCGGCAACAGCGTAGACGCTGCTGTTGAGAGCGCTAAGGCTCATGGCGCCGACGAGATCATCAAGGTGGACGCTCCTGAGTTCGCCCACTACACCACCGATGCTTACGCCACCGCTCTGTGCGCTCTGGTTGAGAAGTATGGTCCTACCACCATGCTGATCGGTGCTACCAACAACGGTCGTGACCTGGGTCCCCGCGTGGCCTGCCGTCTGAAGACCGGTCTGACTGCTGACTGCACCGGCCTGGACGTGGACGAAGAGAATGGCAATATGTCCTGGACTCGTCCTGCTTTCGGCGGCAACCTGATGGCTACCATCCAGTGCCCCGATCATCGTCCTCAGCTGGGTACCGTTCGTCCCGGCGTGTTCAAGAAGGGCGAGGCTGTTGAGGGCCGCGATGTTCCCGTTATCGCTGAGGACATCCGCGTAGCTGCTGACCAGATCCGCACCGAGCTGCTGGAAGTGATCAAGGAAGAGGGCGGCGAGAAGGTCGACCTGGAGAATGCCGAGATCATCGTTGCCGGCGGTCGTGGCGTTGGCGGTCCCGAGGGCTTCGAGCCCCTGAAGGAGCTGTGCGAAGTTCTGGGTGCTACCCTGGGCGCTTCCCGTGCAGCTGTTGACGCTGGCTGGATTGCTCACGCTCACCAGGTTGGCCAGACCGGCAAGACCGTTGGTCCCAAGCTGTACATCGCCTGCGGTATCAGCGGCGCTATCCAGCACCTGGCTGGTATGACCGGTTCTGACGTGATTGTTGCTATCAACAAGGACGCTGACGCTCCCATCTTCAACGTAGCCGATTACGGCGTAGTTGGCGATCTGAAGGTTGTCGTTCCCGAGCTGACCAACATGATCAAGGCTGCTAAGGGCCTGTAAGGAATCCCGGAACCGCGATTGCGGCTCCTGTTGCGTTCAAACATACCGACATAAAGGAGAGAATTATCATGGTTTTTAAGCTGAATGAAGACCAGCTGATGGTCAAGGAAATGGCCCGTGATTTCGCTGAGCAGTTCCTGCGTCCTGTTGCTGCAGAGCTGGACGAGAATGAGCACTTCCCCGTAGAGCTGCTGCCCCAGATGGCAGAGGCTGGCCTGTTTGGCATTCCCATGCCTGAGGAGTACGAGGGCGCCGGCATGGGCACCCTGGAGTACGTTCTGGCTGTTGAGGAGATTTCCAAGGTTTGCGCCAGCACCGGCGTTACCATTTCTGCTCACACCTCTCTGTGCGCTTCTCCCATTGAGAAGTTCGGCACCGAAGAGCAGAAGGCAAAGTACCTGCCTGACCTGGCTTCCGGCCGTAAGCTGGGCGCTTTCGGTCTGACCGAGCCCAGTGCCGGTACCGATGCTGCTATGCAGAAGACCACCGCTGAGGACAAGGGTGACTACTACCTGCTGAACGGCAGCAAGGTGTTCATCACCAACGGTTCCTACGCTGATACCTACGTTATCTTTGCCATGACCGACAAGAGCCAGGGCACTCGCGGCATCACCGCTTTCATCCTGGAGAAGGGCATGGAAGGCTTCAGCTTCGGCACCAAGGAGAAGAAGATGGGCATCCGCGGCTCTGCTACCTACGAGCTGATCTTTGAGGACGTTAAGGTTCCCAAGGAGAACGTTCTGGGCGAAGTTGGCAAGGGCTTCAAGATCGCTATGAACACTCTGGACGGCGGCCGTATCGGCATCGCTGCTCAGGCTCTGGGTATCGCTCAGGGTGCTATTGACGAGACCGTCAAGTACACCAAGGAGCGCGTACAGTTCGGTAAGCACATCGCTGCTTTCCAGAACACCCAGTTCCAGCTGGCTGATCTGCAGACTCGCGTAGAGGCTGCTCGTCTGCTGGTTTACCGTGCTGCTTGGATGAAGGACAACGGCATGCCTTACACCGAGGCTGCTGCTATGGCTAAGCTGTTCGCTTCCGAGACTGCCAGCGCTGTTACCAACAAGGCTGTTCAGCTGTTCGGCGGCTACGGCTACACCCGTGACTACCCCGTTGAGCGCATGATGCGCGATGCCAAGATCACCGAGATCTACGAGGGCACCAGCGAGGTTCAGCGCATGGTTATTGCCGGCCACATGGGCCTGAAGTAATCAGCAGTTTTTGCATTCAAGCCCCTCCCACCTTTCTGGGAGGGGCTTTTCTATAAGAATTTTAAGGTCAGGCAAGAACTGACAATTCAGAATACGAAAGGAGGATTGTATGGGAGAAATTATTGTATCACTGTGTATTGGCGGCTTTCTGGTTCTTTCCGGAATCGCGATGAATGTGATTTTGAAAAGGGAAGAAAAAAAGCTTGGCTTTGATGAAAAAGGTAAAAACAAACAGTAACCTTTCCCTTGTCCGCTGTCAGGCAGGACACAGACACCTGTCTCACCGCCTGGCATTAACGTGAAAAAGAGAGGTTGAATTTATGCACTTTAATATCTTCTTTGCCGGCGTGATCGGCAGTATTTTGATCTATATGGTGGTGGGTCTGTTTGCCGGCCGCCGCGTAAAAGACGTAGACGATTACTATGTCAGCGGCCGTAATGCGCCCACCCTTTTGATTTCGGGCACGCTGTTTGCGTCCATGCTGTCCGTTACGGGCTTTATGGGCGATCAGGGCTTTTGCTACAGCGGCAACATTACCAGCCTGGTACTGATCAATTCACTGTGTGCGTGCGGCTACATTCTGGGCCCGCTGAGCTTTGGCCGCTATCTGCGCCGCAGCAAGTGCGGCACAATGCCGGAGTACTTCGGCCAGCGCTTCAACGATTTCCGCAACCGGCGTGTGGCCGGTATTATTACTATTATTTCCCTTACGGCTTATCTGCTGGCCAGCATTACCGGTGTGGGCATCCTGATGGAAGAGCTGACCGGCCTGCCCTACAAGCTGTGCCTGCTGCTGGCATGGGTGTGCTTTACGGCATTTACCTTCTATTCCGGCTCCAAGGGTGTAATTATCACTGATACCATGATGTTTCTGGTGTTCCTGGCCGCAACGCTTGTTGCAGGCCCGTACATCTTTAATGCCCAGGGCGGCATTGGCCAGCTGCTGGAAAACCTGATGGCAAACCCCGCCGCAGCGCAGGGCCTTTTGGATTACCACGGCAATGTGGCCGGTGCCGGTGCCGACTCGGTGTTCGGCGCTGTGATGTACGCCGTGACCATGGGCATTGTGTGGATGATTACTGTGGCCGTTTCGCCCTGGCAGGCAGGCCGCAATCTGATGGCCAAAAGTGAGCACGTCACCTTCCGTTCCGGTGCGGTGGCAGCCATCTGCACCATCGTATTTTTGCTGTATCTGAATTTGCAGTCCATCAGCGTGATCAACCTGAACCCCAACATGGAAGATCCGCAGCGTGTATTGATCTGGGCTGCCTTTAACGTGATGCCGAAGCTGGTGGGCACTCTGGTGCTGGCCGGTATTATGGCGGCGGGCCTGTCCTCCGCCTCCACCTTCCTGTCGGTAGTGGGTTTCTCTGCCACCAACGACCTGTTCCAGGTGGAATACAAAGATGAACGTCAGCAGCTGCGCGTCAGCCGCATTATGATGCTGGTGGTGGGTGTGATTTCGCTGATTCTGGCCTACATGGGCCTGGGCGGAATGCGCATTATCAGCTATTTTGCTTCCACCATCATCGCTGCCAGCTGGGTGGTGCCCGGCATTGGCAGCGTGGTCAGCAAAAAGCTGTCGGCCGCCGGTGCCCGCTGGGCCATGATCGCCGGTTTCCTGGGCTTTATCGTGCCCCGTGCACTGGCCGATGCCAAAATTGCAGGCTGCGACCGCATCTTTATCAACTTCCTGAACCCCTTCTTTGTGGGCATTGCCTTCAGCCTGCTGTTTGCGGTGATTGGCTCCAAGCTGCACCCCGTAACCCCGCAGGAAAAGGATTTCCGCCGTCAGCTGATGATCCTGCCCGAGGAAGAGCGCGTGGCCAAGGACTACCGCCGCGACCGCGTGTACGGCTGGGCCATGATCGTGGCCGGCGCTGCAACCAGTCTGTTCCTGCTGTTCGGATGGGCTCTGCCCTATAACGGCCTGATCTGACAAAACCGCAGAAGGCCGTGCGCGGCGGCGCAGGAATGCGAGCGGATGAGAACGAAGGAGAACAAATCTTGTAGATTTGCTGCTGATGCAAAAAATCGTCTGAAAATGTACGGTTTAGGCTTTGAAATTTGGCAAAAAACCCGGTATACTTCTGTACAAACAACAGCGTCGGCCCAACCGACCGAAACAACATTCGACAGGAGGATGACCCATGCGATTTGGAAACTTTCCCTTTGGCGGGGCAGGAATGCCCGGCGGGCCGTTTAATCCCGGCACCGGCGCCCCACAGCAGCCCAAACCACACAAAGAGCACAAGGGCTTTTTCAAAAAGCTTGCCGGCAAAACCGGCGTGATTGTGCTGGTGCTGGCACTGGTTCTGACAGGATTCAGCGCCTTTTACAGCATCAATGAGCAGGAAAACGCTGTGGTTGTAACCTTTGGCAAGCCGCAGGCCGTAAACACCAGCGGCCTGCACCTGAAGATTCCGTTTATCCAGCACGTTCAGAAGGTGGATATGACCATTCACGGTTTTGCCATCGGCTATGATCCCTCGACCCGCGAGCCCATTCCCGAGGAAAGCGTCATGATTACCAGCGATTACAACTTTGTAAACGTGGATTTCTATGTGGAGTATCGCGTGACCGACCCCGTAAAGTATCTGTACGCCAGCCGGGAACCCAACATGATCCTGAAAACACTGGCCCAGAGCTACATCCGTGATACCATCGGTCTGTATCCGGTGGATGAAGTTATTACCACCGGCAAAAACCAGATTCAGAGCGAAATCAAGGAAAAGATCATGGACCGCCTGGAAAAAGAGGACATCGGTTTGCAGCTGGTGAACATCACCATCCAGGATGCCCAGCCCCCCACAATCGAGGTGCTCAACGCCTTCAAGGCAGTGGAAACTGCCAAGCAGAGCGCTGATACCGCCATCAACAACGCCAACAAATACCGCAGCGAAAAGCTGCCCAAGGCCGAGGCACAGGCAGACCAGATTCTGCAAAATGCCCAGGGCCAGAAAGAAGCCCGCATCAATGAAGCCGAAGGTCAGGTGGCCCGCTTCAATTCCATGTACGAAGAGTATGCCCGCTATCCCCTGATTACCAAGCAGCGGATGTACTACGAAACCATGGAAGAAGTGCTGCCCAAATTGCAGGTAGTAATTCAGGACGGCAACGGCACAACCGTGAACGTGCTGGATAAGGGCGGCATGGATAAGCTGGATCAGTCTGTGCGTACAGAAAAGGAGGGTGACGAATGAGCGACGTAAAAGAAATGAAGCCGAAAAAACGCGGCTTGAGCAAAATGCTGCTGGTGCTGATTGTTGTGCTGGTTCTGGTGATTGGCAGCAGCTGCTTTGTCGTTACCCACCAGAATGAGTATACCGTGGTTCGCCAGTTCGGCGAGGTAGTGGACATTCGGGACACACCCGGCATCAGCGTGAAGCTGCCCTTTGTGCAGACCGCAAGCACCCTGCCCAACACGGTGCTGATGTACGATCTGCCCATTTCCGACGTAATCACCCAGGACAAAAAGACCATGGTGGCCGACAGCTTTGTCCTGTGGAAGATTCAGGACCCCAAGCGCTTCATTCAGACCCTGAACGGCAACATCAGCCAGGCCGAGGCACGCCTGTCCACCATCGTGTACAACAGCATGAAGAACATCATCAGCAGCCGCAGTCAGAGTGATGTGATCAGCGGCCGTGACGGTGAGCTGGCACAGGACATCCGCAACGGTGTGGGTGATATCCTGACCCAGTACGGCATTGATCTGATTGCGGTGGAAACAAAGCATCTGGACCTTCCGGATGACAACAAGGAAGCCGTATATCAGCGCATGATCAGTGAGCGCAACAACATTGCCGCCAGCTTTACCGCTCAGGGCGAAAGCGAGGCCCAGAAGATCCGCAGCGAAACCGACAAGGAAGTGCAGATCATGCTGAGCCAGGCAAAGGCCGAAGGCGATGCTCTGATTGCTGAGGGCGAAGCAGAATATATGCGGATTTTGTCCGCAGCCTATGCCGATCCCGAAAAGGCTAACTTCTACAGCTTTGTGCGCGCACTGGATGCCGCCAAGATCAGCCTGACCAACGGCGGAAACACCCTGTTCCTGGACCGCAGCAGTCCCCTGGCCCAGATCTTCTATAATGCAGGCTGATATCTTAAAATGGGCATCCGTGCCGGAAGCACAATGCCTGTAAAAGCGTAAAATCAAAACGGCAGACAAGGAGAAACTTCTCCCTGTCTGCCGTTTTTGTGTTCGTGAAAAGTGCGGGCAGCGAAACGGCCCGGGTTCCGGATCTGTCGGAAATGAGGCTTCTGCCGCTTGTCTTTCCGGCGGTATCCGGCGTTCAGTTGAGCCGCTGTGTGCCAAGCTGAATCTGTGTGGCCGACACCCGGCGCGGGCCGTCGGTGCAGTTCTTTAAAGCCTGCAATTCGGAATCGCGAATTTGCAGCAAAACGGAATCCCCTGTTTGCAAATCCTCAAAAGCGATGTTTTTCAGTTCGTGTGTGTCATAGTTGCAGTAAATCACCGGACAGCCTTCACAGCGCACAGAGCTGCCGTCCAAAAAGATTTTTTCATCTGCCGGGTCCTTCACCGTGAGTACCTGATTTTCCGTGTCAATCCCGGTGATGACGGCATTCAGACCTACGTGCAGGAAATCTTCCTGATAATAGGAACCGCAGCCGGTGGCCAGAATCAGTAAAAGCAAAACCAGAGCACATTGTTTAGCGGCTGTTTTCACAAATTGTCCCATCCTTTCCCTGCGTTTTCCATCGGTGCTGCTTTGATACAACGATTATAGCATAAAAGGAAAGGATATGCAGGAAAGCCGCAAAATCGGCGGATGCTCAGGCATGGTGGGCCAGATATTCCTCCAGACACTCACCGCTTTTTTCCATGGCCGCCGCTGCGCTCGGCCCCACATAGCGATAATGCCATGGCTCCCACTCCACCCCGGTCACGGCCTGCTTATCCTTGGGATAGCGCAGCACAAAGCCAAAGCGGGCGGCATTCTGCCGCAGCCACTGGGCCTCGGGCGTGCCGTCAAAGTCTGCCGTCAGGTCGCTGTGCTGCTGATACCAGTCTGCACTGACGATATCCGCCGCAAGGCCCAGATTGTGTTCGCTGGTGCCGGGCCGGGCCACAACCTTGGCGGCGGCCTGCTCGGCCTTTGCGGTGTCCAGCCCCTGCGCCTTATAGAAATTGACCTTGCGCAGAAAAAGCGCTTCCTGGCGGGACACACTGCGATAGGCCGACACTAAGTAAAGCGGCTTACCGTCTGCCTGGGCGGCTTTGAGCAGATCCTGAAGGGCATCGGCGGCGCGGGAATCGAACATACGGTGATCGTAGCCGGGAATCGCCTTTGTTTCCACCGTGAAATCTGCGGGCAAAGGGTGTTCTGCGTTGACCAGCACCAGGGACCAGGGGCCCTCGGCGGGGGCCGCAGCGTTTGCTGCGGCCGCCTTGGAAGCGGTGCCGGAATGGCTCTTGTCGTGGTCGGATGCACGGGAAGAGTCCGGCATACGATGGCTGTCGGCGTCGGAATGGGGATCGGTGGGAGCCGATGCGTGCCCGGATGCGCTGGAGGAATCCTCGGTGCGGTGGCTGCCGGCACTGCCGGGTGCTGTCTGGCCCGGCACCGTGCCGGGTGCGCTTGCGCTGGGCAGCGGCGTGGGGTTGGGATTGGACATGGAGTCGGACTTGGAACCCCAGCAGCCGGTCAGGGCCAGAGTCAGGGCAGCTGCGGTCAGCAGCGATGCAAAACGTTTCATGTTGCGATGCTCCTTTGCTAAAATCTGCATAACGGGCGGTGTTTGCCCGGTGCTAGTATGACCGCAAAGGCCGCGTTCTATGCCGGCCGCGCAAAACAAAAAGGCTCTGCCGCAGGGCAGAGCCTTTTTAGGTTCACATAAAAATTATTCCAGCTCGCCGCACAGAGCCATCAGGGCCGACAGGGCCGCAATGGGGGCAGTTTCACAGCGCAGAATCCGCTGCCCAAGGCCGATGGGAATGGCCCCGGCCTGAATGAGCATATCGGCTTCTTCCGGAGAAAAACCGCCCTCTGCACCGGTAATCAGTGCAAGCTTTTTGCCCGCCAGCGTGGGAGCCAGACTGCGCAAAGACTGGCCGCCGCACTCGTAGCAGAACAGAACTGCATCAAAATCCCGCATGGCAATGGGCAGCTGGGCAATATCCAGCGGTGCAGCCACATCCGGCAGAACGCCGCGGCCGCACTGCTTGGCGGCCTCGATGGAAATACGGTTGTAGCGCAGATTCTTCTGCTCCTCTTTTTTGGGGGTTACCACACAGAAGCGGCTGAAAAAGGGCACAAAGTGTACAGCGCCCAGCTCCACGCCCTTCTGAATGATCTGCTCCAGCTTATCCTGCTTGGGATAGCCCACAAACAGTGTGACCCGTGTGGCGGGCTCCACCGTGGTGGGACGCTGCTGCGACAGAGCAAACTCCACCCGCTCCGGCTCAATGGCAATGATCTCGCCGTCCCAGTCGGTGCCGGCACCGTCGCACAGGGTTACCGTCTGGCCGATCTGCGCCCGCAGCACCTTGCCCAGATGCCGGGCTTCCGGACCGGTGAGCGCTGCGGTACTGCCGTTGATCTCGCTGACAAAATAGCGGTGCGCCATGGCCTTATTCCCCCTTGGGCAGGCGGCAGAGCAAAGCCACCCAGCCGTTCTTTTCCCGCACGTCAAATACGTCCAGACCCACGGCAGTCAGACCGTCGATCACTTCATCACGGCGGGTATCAATGATGCCGCTGGCAATAAAGATGCCGTCTTCTTCCAGCAAAGCGGGCACTGCCGGTGCCAGATGCAGAATGGCGTTGGCCACAATATTGGCGGTGATGATCTTGTACTTGCCGCTGGCCTTTTCAGACAGATCGCCCACCAGCACGGTCAAACGATCACTTACGCCGTTCAGCTGGGCATTTTCGCCCGCAGTGCGCACGCACATGGGGTCAATGTCCACACCCTCGGCCTGCTTTGCGCCCAGCAGCAGGGCTGCAATGGCCAGAATGCCGCTGCCGGTGCCGATGTCCAGCATACGCTCGCCGCCCTGCACCAGACTGTCCAGCACCTCCAGGCACAGTGCCGTGGTTTCATGAGTGCCGGTGCCAAAGGCCATGCCGGGGTCCAGCTTGAGCACAGTGCGCTGGGTGGGATGCTCCTCCCAGCTGGGCACAACGGCCAGCCGCCGGCCGATGTCAATGGCGTGATAGTAAGCCTTCCAGCCGTTTTCCCAGTCTTCCTGCTCCACGCCTGCGGTGTTCAGCTGATAATCCAGCTCAGCGGCAGACAGGCGCTGATGCAGCAGGTCAATGACCTCGGCGGGGTTCTCATCCGGGGAAAGGTACAGGTGCACCAGCACCTTGCTGCGGTCCTTTTCCAGCAGATCCTGCTCGATTAAATCCACATGGGCGATGGCTTCCACCTGAGCTTCCAGGTCGCTGTAATCCTCAATATAAATGCCGCTGCCGGAAATTCCGGTGGCAATGGCCTCGGCGGAGTCCGCCTGGCTCTTGGGTACGGTAATGCAAAGATCGGTCCACTGCATAGTAAAAATACCTCCTTGTGGGGTGTGGTTAATAACAACAGTATACACCGGATCGGCCTGCTCTGGCCAGCCCCGGACAAAGAAAAAGCCGCCCGATGGGGGGCGGCGGGAAGGAAAAAACACTTACAGGGCTGCACCCTGAATGACCACCACATGACTGTGATTGCGGCTGTGCTGGCTGACCAGAATGCACAGCTGTTCCAGCGCAGAGGGCTCAGCCTGCCGGGATGCGCCGTAAATCATAACGCGAGGACGAACACCTGCACACTGCTGCAGAGCCTCCTGCAGCTGCTCCTCAAAGCCGCTGACTGCGCCGGCAATGTCGGGGCTCAGACCGATTACATCACCGCTATGCAGGAGCAAGCCCTCCTGTGCAGCGGCATAACAGATGGCATCGGCGGCCTCACGGGCGGTGCTGCCAACAGGCAGGAAGAGCTCGGGAAGACTCCAGATTTTCAGGTCAGTGTAGTTACTGTAGCTTTTCATACCGTAAAACCTTTCTGCCCGACGGGCACTGTAATCCAAGGCCTGGTTCCGTGGCGGGAGCCTGGCTTTTAAACGCTATAGGGTATTATACAAAAGTTTCGCCCCTGCCAGCAAGGGCAAAAAGACCAAAGATTTTGCAAGGGAAATGGGGCCGAATGGGCGTTTTGGAGAATGATTCCGAAAAGAATATCCGGTGCGGCTTTGGGACATACTGGTGAAAGAATCCACGATTCCAAAATGCAAAGGAGAGCGGCGGCAATGAAGATGACCCCCGAGCGATATCAGAAAATGGCCAAACAGGCCAGCCCCGGCAGTCCGCTGGCAAAGGACTGCCTGTGGGCCTTTTTTACAGGCGGAGGCATCTGCCTTGTGGGCGAAGCACTGCGCCAGATGTATCTGGCCCTGGGCCACACCCGTTCCGACGCGGGTGCGCTGACCAGCGTAACCCTGATTGCGCTTTCGGCGCTGACAACAGCCCTTGGCTGGTATCAGAAGCTGGCAGCAAAGGCGGGTGCCGGAACATTGGTGCCCATCACCGGCTTTGCCAATGCGGTGGTGAGCCCGGCCATTGAATTTAAGGCCGAGGGCTTTGTGACCGGCGTGGCATCCCGAATGTTTCTGATTGCCGGGCCTGTGCTGGTATACGGCGTGGCCGCCAGTGCCGTATGGGGGCTGGTGTGGTATTGGGCCCGGCCTTTTATGGGCTGATGAGAGGAGAACAAATATGGCAACACGGCGCGGAGATACCCTGCTGTTTCAAAAGCCGCCCACGGTGGGGGCTTTTGCCGCAGTAGGCGGTAAAAAAGAGGGCGAAGGCCCGCTGGCAAGCTGCTTTGACCGCCTGTACGACGATAACCTGCTGGAGCAGGAAACCTGGGAACAGGCCGAAAGCCTTTTGCAGCGGCAGTGCCTGGATCTTGCCCTTTCCCGGGCGGACATCACCGAAAAAGAGCTGTCGCTGGTGATGGCGGGCGATTTGCAGAATCAGTGTACCGCCAGCAGCTACACACTGCGGGGCGTGGATGCCCCCTATGTGGGACTGTACGGCGCGTGCAGCACCATGGCCGAGGCGCTGGGCCTGGGGGCCTGCCTTGCCTCGGCGGGCCTGGTGGACCATGCAGCTGCACTCACCAGCAGCCATTTCTGCACAGCGGAACGGCAGTTCCGCACGCCGCTGGAATACGGCGGCAAGCGCACCCCAACCTCCCAGTGGACGGCCACCGCAGCGGGCTGCTGCATTGTACAGCCTGCCGGCCGCGGCCCCTTTGTGCGGGCGGTCACCTTTGGACGGGTGCGGGATCTGGAAATTACCGACATCAACAACATGGGCGCGGCAATGGCGCCGGCGGCAGCCAACACTATTTTGCGTTACTGTCGGGATACCGGCACCGACCCGGCCCGGTTTGACGCGGTGTATACCGGAGATCTGGGGCTGGTGGGCAGCAAGCTGCTGGTTCAGCTGCTGGAAAATGAGGGAATCCGCCTGACGAACCATCGGGACTGCGGCATGATGCTGTATGACCGGGAAAATCAGGATGTACAGGCCGGGGCCAGCGGTGCGGGATGCTCGGCTGCGGTGCTCTGCGGTCAGGTGCTGCCCAAGCTGCGCACCGGTGCCATGCGCCGCGTGCTGTTTTTGTCCACCGGAGCGCTGATGAGCAAAACCACCTTTTTGCAGGGCGAATCCATTCCCGGCGTGGCACATCTGGTGGAACTGAGCGCAAAGGAGGATGGACAATGACCTATCTGTGGGCATTTGCAGTGGGCGGAGCGCTGTGCGTGATCGGTCAGCTGCTGATTGATCTGACCGGGCTTACCCCCGCCCGGATTCTGGTGCTGTATGTGGTGTCGGGGGTGGTGCTGTCCGCCGTGGGGCTGTATCAGCCGCTGGCGGATTTTGCCGGCGCAGGGGCCACCGTTCCCCTTTTGGGCTTTGGTCATCTGCTGGCCCAGGGCGTAAGGAAGGCGGTGGAGGAAACCGGCCTGCTGGGTGTGCTGACCGGCGGTATGACTGCGGCTGCGGCAGGTGTTACGGCCAGCTTGCTGGCGGGCCTGATTGCATCCTTTTTTACAAAAAGCAAAGATCAGAACTGACGCAATGGCCGAAACCGGAGCTTTTTTCCGGCTTCGGCTTTTTTAGGCTCAAAACAGCTATATAAAAAGCCCGCCGCAGCCCCTTGCGGCAGGGATGCGGCGGGCAGAGCCCGGCTGACTGGATAGGAACGGTAGGACACATTTGAGAAAGGAGTTTCATGTGAGCAAACCGGGCGGGAGATGGCAGAATCAGAACAGATCCCGGATGCGCTGCCACAGGCTCTTGGGAGCCGCGGCAGTCTGCTGTGCAGCAGGCTGTGCATCGGTTTGTTCGGCTTCGGTGTCGGTGTCCGCAGCGGACTCCTGCACCTTGTACAGGAACTTCACGGTGCTGCGCACACCCTCGGGAGCGCCGCTGTAGCTGGTGTAATCATCGGCCAGGTTTTGCAGCTCGGAGATTACATCGGTCAGAGCGGGCAGATCCTTTACCTCGGCAGCATCGGTGAGCTTATAGATGCCGTCGTTTGCGTAGGTGTTGGCACCTTCGTCCAGAGTGCGGGCACCCTCGGACAGCTGAGAAGTGCCGTCCTTCAGCTGGGAAACGCCGCCCTTCAGGGTGCCGGTGCCGTCCTTCAGCTTGCCGGAACCGTCTTTCAGGGTGGACAGGCCGCCGTTCAGCTCCTGTGCGCCGCCGTTCAGCTTGCCGGCGCCCTCTTTCAGCTGAGCTGCACCGTTGTGCAGGCTCTGAGTGCCCTCTTTCAGCTGAGAAACGCCGCCCTTCAGGGTCAGCAGATTGCTGTGCAGGGCAATGGCACCCTCATCCAGCTTTGCGGCACCGGCTGCCAGAGAGGAAGCGCCATCCTTGAGCTGGGTGGAGGCTGCGGCTGCCTGAGCAACGCCGTTGGTGTAAGCGGTCAGACCCTGCTGCAGCTGGGTTACTCCGGCGGGCAGCTGGCCCATGCCGGCGGCCAGGCCGTTCAGTGCACCGGCCAGAGTGGTGTTGTCGTTGTCGGTGCCGTTGGACAGGCTGCCCATCAGCCCGGCGGTGGTGTTCATCAGATCCTGAGCCTGTGTATTCATGGCGTCGGCCTTGGCGGCAAGCCCGGCGGGGTCCATGGCGTCAATCTTCTGGCCCAGAGCCTCCAGCTGAGGTGCTGCTGCGGCAGCGGCCTGCTGCTGGGCGGCATCCACTACGGTTTCGCGGGCGGGCAGACCGGCGGCTGCGCCGTTCAGTTGGCCCTGTACAGCAGCCAGAGTGGCTGCAAAGGTTTCTGCATTGAAGCTGTCGCCCATCTGGCCCTGCACGGCAGATGCCAGAGCATCGGGGTCCAGACTGCCCAGAGCAGCCTGCATACCGCCGGCCATCTGGTCGTAAACAGCACCGGCGCTGCTGCCGGCGGCCTGAACAACAGCCTGACCAACCTGACCGGTCAGTTCGCCCTTCAGGGCGGGCAGCTGGGCGGAAATGCCTTCCAGCTGAGGCTTGAGTTCATTGTATCCGTTCATCAGAGCCTGATACTGAGCGGTTACCGTCTGTACACCGCTCTGAGCACCGGCCACAGCCTGCTGCAGCTGGGCACCGGCGGTGCCGAACTGATCCACACCGGCCTTGAGCTGTGCCATGCCGCCGTTGAGCGCGGTGTTCTGGCCGCTCAGGGTGGTCAGACCCTGATTCAGCTGGGCAGCGCCCTGAGAGAGTGTGTCGGAACCGGTTTTCAGCTGAGAAGTGGCATCCTTCAGGCTGGATGCGCCCGCAGCCAGCTGACCGGCACCGCCGTCCAGCGTGGCTGCACCGTTGTTCAGGTTGCTGCTGCCGGTGACCAGAGTGCCCAGGCCCTCATCCAGCTTGCCTGCGCCCTCTTTCAGTGCGGAGCTGCCCTCCAGCAGCTTGCCTGCGCCGTCGTCCAGCGTGGCAACGCCCTGGTCCAGTGTGTCGGTGCCGGTGACCAGAGCATCGGCGCCTTCATCCAGCTTGCCGGCGCCCTCTTTCAGCTTGGAAATGCCGTCCAGCAGATCGCCGGTGGCAGAGCGCAGGGTATCCAGATCTTCGGACATATTGCCGGCACTCTCCATGCTTTCCAGCTCTTCCAGGCTGGTGGCGGCTGCCATCATGATCTGGGGCATCCGGAAATCGGTGGTGTCGGCCTCCAGCAGAATGTCATCCACAAACAGGTCCTGAACGTCGCTCAGGCGGCCGTCCAGCAGACCGCGGAAGTTTTCTTCCATGCCGGGCAGTGCCGTAAAGGCTGCCAGCTGACGGGAAGCATCGGTCTGCACCTTGCCGTGGTCAACGGTTACGTCGGTAAAGTGGTCGGCGTCAAATACCACGCCGCCAATCACCACAAAGGGCGTGTACAGTGTGCGCTGCTGACCCTGAATGGTGCGGGAATACTTCTGGGTGTTCTCCATCTGAAGGTGCAGGGTCACATGGCCGCTGCGGCCTTCCAGCTGCTGGGCCGTTGCTTCTTCGCCGTCCAGTGTCCAGGTCAGCTGAACACGGATGGGCGGGGTGCCCTGCGGAGTGCCGGTGTAGTAGATGTCGTGGTCATCGCTGTCCCAGTGCAGAACGTCGCCGTCACGCTGGGGAGCATTGTCCGAGTGCAGGTCATGAATATCGGCAAGGGTGCTGCGATCCTGTACACTGGAAATGCCCTGATCGGAGTGAACCCAGCAGGAAGAACTTTGCCGGGCCACCGAGCCGTTGGGATTCAGAAAGACATAAACGGTTTCGTCCTTGGTAACGGACGATGCAGCAAACGCAGGGGCAGTGCAGCTTAAAACCACAGCTGCGCTTACGCCCAGGGCTGCAAGACGCTTGGGAAACTTCATGGTTAGCACATCTCCTTGGAAAGTTTTGCGCCGGCGTTTTTCTTGGATTCCTTAGCAACGCGGGGCCAGCGCAGGGTGGTATGCTGAATGACCGGAGCGGCCAGAATCAGCAGAGCGGGAAGAATGAACAGAATGACGAACATACTAATCAGAGCACCGCGGCTGATCAGCATACACAGGCCGCCGATCAGGTCGATCTTACTGATGGCCGCCACACTGGCGGTAGCCACAAAGAAGGTCAGGCCGCTGGTCAGAATACTGGAGCTGCACTGCTCTGCGGCAATGCGGGCGGCTGTGCGCACGGTGTTGCCGCCGGACAGCTCCTCTTTAAAGCGGGTGGTTACCAGAATGGCGTAGTCCACGGTGGCACCCAGCTGAATGGTGCCAACTACAATGCTGGCCACAAAGGGCAGCACCGCGCCGGTAAAGTACGGAATGCCCATATTGATGGTGATGGCGGCCTGAATGCCTGCCACCAGCAGCACGGGAATGGACAGCGACTTGAACACAATGGCCACAATGGCAAATACCGCCAGAATACTGGTGATGCTTACATTGCGGAAGTCCACATCCGCGATGCGGATCAGGTCACTGGTCATGGCGGCCTCGCCGGTGATTACGCCGGCCGGATCATAGTTTTTCAGGATGGTGTTCATCTCCTGAAGCTGCCGATCCTGTTCGGCGGTGCCGGGGCCGAAGGAAGAGTTGGCCAGCAGCATTCGGTGATTGCCTGCATGGAACAGCTCGCGGATGTCATCCGGAATCAGCTCCTCGGGGATGGCCTCACCAAAGGCCTTTTCGTAGCTCATTACCTGATGGATGCCCTCCACATGGCCCAGCTCATCGGTGAGCTTTTTCATCTGCCAGCCGGGCAGCTGATCGTCCACCAGAATGAAGTGGGTGGAGGTCATGTCAAAGTCATCCTTCAGACGCTCGGTGCCGGCAATGGCGGGCATGGACTTGGGCAGGCTGTCGGCCAGAGTGTAGTAAACGGGAACCTTGTTCTGAGCCAGCGCAAAGGGAATGAACAGCACCAGGAACACCAGAACCACCGCAGCCGGATGCGAGGTGACGAAAGCCGGTGCCCGGCGCAGCCGGGGAATGAAGGTGCGGTGGGTGTGCTTTGCGATGGGTTTCTGGAAGGTAAGGATCAGGGCGGGCAGAATGGTCACGGTGCACACAACGCCCAGAGCAACGCCCTTGGCCATTACGATGCCGATGTCAGCGCCCAAAGTCAGGCTCATGGTACACATGGCCAGGAAGCCTGCAATGGTGGTGAGCGAAGAGCCTGCAATGCTGGATGCAGTGGAGCAGATGGCCTTTTCCATGCAGGCAGCGGCGGCTTCGGGATCGGGCAGCTGACCGGGCTGAATGCCGGCGCGGTCGCGTTCCTCTTCAAAGCGGTGCAGCAGAAAGATGGAGAAGTCCATCGTTACGCCCAGCTGCAAAACCGTGGAAAGAGCCTGGGTGATGTAGCTGATCTGGCCCAGAAAGATGTTGGTGCCGAAGTTGTATGCAATGGGAAATGCAATGCCCAGCATGAACAGGAACGGCACAACGGTTTCGGCCAGGCTCAGGTACAGAACCACCAGACAGCAGGCCACGGCGCACAGGATGTACAGCGGAAGCTCCGAGTCCACCAGACTCTTGGTGCCCTGCACAATGGCGGACAGGCCGCCCAGGAAGGAGTGCTGTTCCTGATCCAGACGGTCCAGAATACCCTGCATGGCGTTCATGGTAGTCTGGCTGGTGCTGCTCTCATCAAAACGGATCAGCAGCAGAACAGAATCGTTTTTGCCATAAAAGAAGCTGGCAAGATCGGCGGGCAGCATATCGGACGGAATGGCTCCGCCGGTGAGCTGGGGACCGCTGACAACCTGGCGTACACCGGGAATCTCATCCAGGTCCTGCGCCAGAACCTGTACCCGGTGAGGGGTCATGCCTTCCACAGTGACCATGGCGGTGGAGGCAATCTGAAAGTCATCTTCCAGAAGGTCTGCGCCCACCATCGAGTCCAGCTCGGGCGGCAGATAGGTCAGGATGTCGTAGTTGATATGGGTGGCCGCAGCCCCCACAGCGGACGGGATCAGCAGCAGCACCGCCAGGATCAGAATTGCGATGCGCTGCTTTACCACAAAGCGGGCAAACTTTTGCATAGGTCCATCTCCTTACAGAGTTTGAGAAGCTAAATGACTGTTGGTCACTATACTCAACAGTATAGACCATTCACTGACTGCTGGTCAATCCGTATAATGACCAATGGTCAGTTGATTATAAAATGACTTTTAGTCAGTTTTGTACAAAAAGCAGGTGGATGCTTGCTTTTGTCAAAACCTGCCCCTATACTAAAAAGGAAAGAAAATGCCGAACAGCATAAATTTCCGGCGAAGGACCGGATTCAGGGAGTGGTACAAAAAATGGGCGGACGCCTGGAACAGCAAAAAGAAGAAAAGAAACAAAGTCTGCTGCAAAGCGCCCGGGAGCTTTTTCTGGAAAAAGGACCGGGCAAGACCTCGGTGGATGAGATTGTGCGCCGTGCCAATGTGGCAAAAGGAACCTTTTATCTGTATTTTAAGGACAAGAACGATCTGCTGCAAAGTGTGGTGGACCGCATCTGTACCCACATTCTCCGGGATGCATACGAATACGAACAGCGGCATAAGAACCCGGATTTTGTGGAAAATGTTGTATTGATTATTGATTATATTGTAGAATATTTCAAACGGGACAAGCTGACCCTGCGCCTGCTGGAGCGAAATTTCAGCTGGCCCATGGTGGAACGCAACCTGACCCTGCAAACCGATTCGCTGTGGCAGGATCTGGTGCGGGATCTGGAGGCCAGTCCCCTGGCCCGCAATCACTCGCCGGAAGAAATGTTTAAGCTGCTCTTTATGATTTTTGAGCTGTGCGGTTCCATCTGCTATGCGTCCATCATCGAGGAGCGGCCGGACACCATCGACAATATGAAACCTATGCTTTACGGTGCGGTACGCAAAATGCTGCAGTAATCCGCACCTTGAGAATCAGCGGGGTTTTCGCCCCGGAGAAAAGGAGAGATCACTATGGTACAGCATATCGTAATGTGGAAGCTGAAGGATGACGTGGACAAGGCTGAGGCCGCTGCCCAGATGAAGCAGCGCCTGGAAGGTCTGGTGGGTCAGGTTCCCGGCCTGCTGGAGGCTCACGTGACCCCCGCGTTCGGCGGCTATGACGTTTCTCTGGTAAGCCGCCACGAGAACCGTGAAGCTCTGGAGGGCTATCAGCAGCATCCCGCACACCTGGCAGTGAAGGAATACGTGCACAGCGTGGTGTGCGACCGGGCCTTCTCCGACGGCGAACTGTAAGAATGCACAAAAAGCCTTTGGCATTTTTGGATGCCAAAGGCTTTTTCTTTGGGTAAAACAAAACCAGGGTACGGCCTTTGCGGCGTACCCTGGTTTTGTTTATGAATGGAAATACTTATTCGTGAGAACCGCACCAGCGTTCGGCGGTTTCTTCCACAGCGTGGCCGGCGGCAAGGCTCTGGGCCACATTCAGAATGCGCTGATTCCGGCTGCCGCGGAAACGCAGCTCCAGCGTGAGCTGTTCCAGCACAAAGCGGCCGTCCACAACGGTATCCAAAAGACCCAGCAGTTCCTTTTGTGCCGGGGTTCCGGCCATCAGCTCCTCAAAGGTGTAGCCGGTGTAGCTGGCCAGCTCGTAGCCGTTTTCGCGCAGCAAGCGAGCCAGCGGAATGATGCCTTCAGCCTGTGCAAAAGGCTCGCCGCCCGAAAAGGTGACACCTTTTGCAAGCGGATTGTGTTGTACACGCTCCAGAATCGCCTCAGGCGTGAAGGGCGTTCCCCCCTCAAAGGCCCAGGTTTCCGGGTTCTGGCAGCCCGGGCAGTGATGAGGACATCCCTGGAAAAACACCGTGAACCGGATTCCCGGCCCATCCACGATGCTGTCATTGGCAAAACCCGCAACGTACAGCATGGCGCTTACAGGTGCTTGACGCGATCGCGCTCTTCAGCCTTCTTAGCGTCGTTCCACTTATCCATGGTACCTACCAGGTAGCCGGTGATGCGGCGAATGCGCTCAAAACCAACATCTTTACCCAGGGCGGACTGTTTTTGCATAGCGGACATGGTGTTCTGCCTCCTTATAATGGGCCGGCCCGAAGGCCGGCAGCAAATGTGTGAAACTTAAATAGGAATTATTCCTGTTATACTTAGTATAACATACTCAGCGCTTATTCGCAACCACAAAAAGTGGGAACGCCGGGGAATTTTTTCCGCAGCTCAGCCAGCTTTTCGGGGCTGATGGGCTCGCCTGCACGACGGCCGCAGCGGGGGCATACATCGCCGATCACACCCACATAGCCGCACACGGGGTCACGGTCTACCGGGTGGTTGATGCTGCCGTAGCCTACGCCGGCATCGTGCATGCAGCGCACAACGCTTTCAAAGGCTTCCAGGTTGTTGGCGGTGTCGCCGTCCAGCTCAACATAGCTGATGTGGCCGCCGTTGGTCAGCTCATGGTAGGGGCCTTCCTTGTTGATCTTGTCGTAGGCGCTGATGGGGTACCACACCGGCACATGGAAGCTGTTGGTGTAGTATTCGCGGTCGGTTACGCCGGGAATCTTGCCGAAGATCTTCTGATCCATGCGGGTGAAGCGACCGGACAGACCCTCTGCGGGGGTGCCCAGCAGAGAGAAGTTCATCTTCATGGCTTCGCTCTTGCGGTCGCAGAAGTCGCGCATATGCTTCACAATGGCCAGACCCTTCTGCTGCATTTCCTCGCTCTCGCCGTGGTGGTGACCGTACAGGGCGGTCAGAGTTTCGGCCAGGCCAATGAAGCCGATGGACAGAGTGCCGTGCTTGAGCACCTCACGCACCTCGTCGTTGGGGCCCAGGTTGTCGGAATCCAGCCATACGCCCTGACCCATCAGGAACGGATAGTTGTATACGCGCTTGGATGCCTGAATCTCGAAGCGATCCAGCAGCTGACCGGCCACCAGTTCCATGGCAGCGTCCAGCTTTTCAAAGAACAAAGCCTCGTTGTGATCGGATTCCAGAGCCAGACGGGGCAGGTTGATGCTGGTGAAGGACAGGTTGCCGCGGCTGTAGCTGATCTGACGGCTGGGATCGTACACATTGCCCATCACGCGGGTACGGCAGCCCATGGTGGCAACCTCGGTTTCGGGATGGCCGGGCACGTAGTATTGCAGGTTGAAGGGAGCGTCCAGGAACACGTAGTTGGGGAACAGACGCTTTGCGCTGACCTTCATGGACAGCTTGAACAGGTCATAGTTGGGATCGCCCTCGTTGTAGTTCACGCCTTCCTTGACCTTGAAGATGTGGATGGGGAAAATGGGAGTTTCGCCATGACCCAGACCGGCATCCTCGGCCAGCAGAATGTTGCGGATGACCATGCGGCCCTCGGGGGTGGTGTCGGTGCCGTAGTTGATGCTGCTGAACGGCGTCTGAGCGCCGGCGCGGCTGTGCATGGTGTTCAGGTTATGTACAAAGCCTTCCATGGCCTGATAGGTTTCACGGTTGGTAAGCGCAGTGGCGCGGCGGCGGGCACGGGCTACCAGCTTCAGAGCCTCGTCGTTGGCAAGGCGGCCGGTGTTGCTCAGGCTTTCGGCAATCAGAGCATCGTACTCACCGGCATCGCGGTCCAGCTGGGGCTGCTTGCCTGCAAAGGCAATGGCGGCATTGACCAGCTCGGTTTCGTCCTCGGTTTCCAGCACGTCCTCAGCGGCTTCGCGCAGCTTGCGGGCGTAGAGCTTTGCAAAGCTCTTGGCAACGCCCTCGGCCATGCCGTAGTCAAAGTTGGGAATGGACTGACCGCCGTGCTGATCGTTCTGGTTGGACTGAATGGCGATGGCTGCCAGTGCGGCATAGCTGGCGATGCTGTTGGGCTCGCGCAGGAAACCGTGACCGGTGGAGAAGCCGCCGTGGAACAGACGCAGAATGTCGATCTGAGTGCAGGTGGTGGTCAGAGAATAGAAGTCGAAGTCGTGAATGTGGATGTAGCCCTCACGGTGAGCGGCAGCCTGCTCAGGGGTGAGCAGGTACATGGCATTGTAAGCCTTGGCACCGGCAGTACCGATTTGCAGCATACTGCCCATGGCAGTGTTGCCGTCGATGTTGGCATTGTCGCGCTTCATATCGCTGACGCGGGCATCCACGTTGGTGATCTCGTCAATGGTCTTCATCAGAGAGGTGTTGGCCTCACGGATGCGGGTGCGATTGGCACGGTACAGGATGTAGAGCTTAGCGGCTTCTTCGTGGCCGCAATCCATCAGCTCGCGCTCAACGGCATCCTGAATCTGCTCTACGGAAGGGGCCTCGCCGCCGCACACGTTTTCTACCTGACGGGCAGCACGGGCAGCTACACGGGCAGCCTCACCGGAATCGCCTTCTCCGGCGGCCTCAAAGGATTTGAGGATGGCATTTACGATCTTGGACTCGTCATACAGAACGACACGGCCGTCCCGCTTGATGATGCTTTGAATCATGGTGTTCCTCCTTGAAAATACTGTATCTGCGGGCCGCAATGCAGGGAGCCGGCCCGACGCACAGAACCAGATGTTCTATAAAATTTAGCAGCAACAACTATTATGACACCACATCTAGTGGGTGTCAATGGAGAGGGCGTGACAAAGATGCACAGGATATTGGGGTGAAAATTGGGGGTTTTCCCAGCTTGACATTTGCGGTCAAGGGGGTAGGGGTCGGTTTGCCGCAGGCAAAACCAGTAAAGTTTCACCCCGGACAGAGGCCGTATATTCGGCGGGCGGCGTGCAAATTCCGGCGGCTTTTTGTGTGTGACAAAATATGGTATGATAGACATCGAAAAATCAGATGGGAGGCGGAGATTCTGACCAGTAAAGACACGGCGCAGCAGCGCACCGCGGGCGGTGTGGAGTATACCCTTGTCCGCAAAAGCGTGAAGAATATGAATCTGCGCGTGCGCAAGGACGGCACCGTACAGGTAAGCGCCAATCCACGGATGCCGGCAGCCCGGACGGACGCTTTTGTGGCAGCCCACGCGGACTGGATTCGGGCAAAGCAAAGCGAGGTTTGCCGGCGCATGGAAAATGCTCCTGAGCTGCCCACCATGGAGCAGGCCCGGCAGCGCTTTGAGGAAATCAGCAGCAGGATCTATCCCCTGTTTGCCGGGGTGCTGGGCAATCGCCCTCCGGAGATTCGGGTCAGCCGGATGAGCAGCCGCTGGGGCGTATGCTATCCCGATCAGCACCGCATCACGCTGGCGCTGGGCCTTGCAGCGGTTCCGCAGCCGCTGATTTATTACGTGGTTCTGCATGAGTATTGCCATTTTGTGCAGCCCAATCATCAAAAGCCCTTTTGGGATCTGATGGAACGCTATATGCCGGATGCAAAACTGCGCCGCAAGGTGCTGCAAACCTATCCCTGCCGCAAGCAGTGAGAGCAGGGGCTGTCATCCGGGCGCAGAATATGGTATACTATAATGTCTTGTGACAAAAATTAAAACCATTCCGGCATGTATGCAAGGAGGCACATCCATGGACAACCGATACAAAAAGCTGGCGGACAATACTCTGATTTTTGCCATCAGCAACTTCTCCTCCAAGCTGCTCAGCCTGTTCGTGCAGCCTTTTCTGACCCACGCCATGAAGGAAGTAAGCGAGGTGGGCATTACCAAGCTGACCAGCCAGTGTGCCAACCTGCTGATTCCGCTGGTAAGCCTGGGCGTGAGCTTTGCCATTATCCGCTTTGGCCTGGACAAGCAGAACAGCAAAAGTCAGGTGTTCACCAACGGCCTTGTGACCATTGCCATGGGCTTTGGCATTTTGTGCCTGCTGTGGCCTGTGGCAAGACTGGTGCCCATTTTCCGGGATTACATCGGTTTGTTGTATTTATATGTATTGGTAAGCTGTTTGCGAACACTGTGTACGCAATTTGTGCGCAGCCGTCAGCTGAATAAGCTTGTGGCTGTGGACGGCATTTTGTGTACCTTCTCCACACTGGCCTTTTATGTGCTGTTTCTGGTGCTGTTCCCCATGGGTGCCAACGGCTACCTGCTGGCCATCATCTGCGGTGACGGCTTGTCCACGCTGTTTGTGTTCTGGGCCGCAGGGCTTAAGCGCTACCTGAATTTCAAAAATTTCAACCGCCAGCTGTGGCAGAACATGATGCGCTATGCCCTGCCCATGATTCCCGCGCAGATCAGCTTTTGGATCATCAACGCCAGCGACCTGTTCTTTGTTACCTACATGATGGGCGATGAGGGCACGTACTGGAGCGGCTTGCTGGGCACCGGCTATTTCCTGCCCACCATCCTTACCACTCTGGGCACCATCTTTTACGAGGCCTGGCAGCTCTCGGCCGTGACCGAAGAGCGGGAGCGGGAACGCTTTTTCAGCAGGGTGTTCAACATCTACCAGAGTGTGATGTTCTGCTGCGGTGCCGGCATTATTCTGATGTGCCGGCCCATGATGTTCATGTTCCGCCAGAACTTCTTTGATGCCTGGCAGTTCGTGCCCTTCCTGGCAGTGGCTACCGTATTCAGCTGCTTCAACCAGTTCCTGAACAGCATCTATGTGGTGGAAAAGCGCTCGACCCTGAGCCTGTATACCATGATGGCCGGTGCAGTGGCCAACTGCATTCTGAATTATTTCCTGATCCGGGCCTTTGGCCCCAACGGTGCCACGGTGGCCAGCTTCCTGAGCTATCTGCTGGTGTTCCTGCTGCGTGCAGTGAATACCCGCGGTCTGCTGCGGGTGGATTTCAAGCCCCTGCTGCTGATTCTGAACAGCGCCCTGCTGCTGGGTGAAGCCTGCCTGATGATTGCTCAGGTGCCCTGGTGGCCGCTCTGGTGTGTGCTGATTACCGCCGGTGTCTGTGCCCTGAATTTCAAGGGTGTATGGGGCATGGCAAAACGTATTTTAAAGCGCCGCTGATTATGAATTGACAAAAAAGGACCTGCCATCGGCAAGGTCCTTTTTTGCTGCGCAAAAATCCGTTGACAGGGATAACTCGGCGCAGTATGATGTGGAAAAATGACAGAAAAGTCATCGCCAAAAACACTGATAAAGGAGAGCATACAATGTATCGAGTTTCCAATTTTGTTGACAACGATGATGTTCGTACTCTGGACCAAAAGGGAGTCTTTCGGGTTATTGAGTATCTGCGTGACCTGAGTGTGGCACCCGGCTCCGCAGCAACGGCCTATTTCTGCTCTGAGATGAATGTGCGCAAGCGTCAGCTGGTGTGCGAGCTGAACGGAACCGATGTAACGGTGCAGGCCGGTGCAATGCAGTGGACTCTGGGCAAGGTGGATGCAACCACCGGTGTCAAGGGCGTGGGAGATCTGCTGGGCAAGGCAATGCGCGGCAAGGTTTCCGGCGAATCTGCCATTAAGCCTGAATATACCGGCACCGGTATGCTGGTGCTGGAGCCCACCTATCGCCATCTGATTCTGCTGGATGTGGCAGACTGGGGCGGCGCACTGGTGCTGGATGACGGCCTGTTCCTGGCCTGTGAATCCACGCTGCGGCACAAGGTTGTAATGCGCTCCAACCTTTCCAGCGCAGTGGCCGGCGGCGAGGGTCTGTTCAACCTGAGCCTGGAAGGCAGCGGTGTGTGCTGCATTGAATCCGAGTGCCCCAGGGAAGAACTGATCCGCATTGATCTGGACAACGATGTGCTGAAAATTGACGGCAACTATGCTGTGGCCTGGAGCAAATCTCTGGCCTTTACGGTGGAGCGCAGCGGCAAAAGCCTGATCGGTTCGGCAGCATCCGGTGAGGGTCTGGTAAATGTATACCGGGGTACCGGCAGCGTGCTGATGATGCCCACCGCTTCGATGCCCAATTTCTAATGTGAAATGTGCGGATGCCCGGTGCATGGGCGGTCTGCGGCTAATCCCAAAACAGCAAAATGAAAACGGAATGTGTCGAATTTCGGCACATTCCGTTTTTTTGTCAGCAGGCGGTTCGCACAATTTACAGGGGATCAATCCCCCGATCACAGCAGTTTGCTTCAATAATCAAACAGCTGATCCCCCACCGGAACCTTCTGCGTTAATTTTTCTTCGGGAAACGGCTTGCGGATTTCAATTAGATTCAAAACAGAATAGCCGTGCTTGCGCAAAAAAACAATCATGCGATGATTGTTTGGGTGAACATTGAAATATAACGTTTCGCCCCCATAGGAAAGCGATAAATTTTCGGCACATTTTATAAGCTCGTCCGCAATGCCCTGCCCCCGGAAGGAACTGGCCACAAAAAGCGACTCGACCCAAACACAGGGAGCATCCACCTTGCAAACCATGTACCCTGCAAACTGTTCCCGGCAAAGGGCCGCATAAATCGGAAAGCCGGCGTCCAGAAACTCAACAAGCTCCTCTTTTCCGGCTTCTGCGTTTGGTTTGGAGGCAATCCCCTTATAGGATCTGAGCGCAACACGGAAATCCGCAGCCAGTGGGGCAAGAGCTGCAACGTTTTCCCGCTGGACCTTGATTATTTTTATGCTCATTGTTTCTGATTCTCCTGTGAAATCGGTTTGTTGTGATTATAATACAAACGGACAAAGAAAAGCTACAGGAACAGGGCATTTTGCTTTGGCGGAAAGCAGACCGGTAAAATTTTGCAGGGGGATTGATTTTTAAAACGTTCGGATTTATAATACAGGCGAAAACAACTGAATCATTTGTCTTCAGGGCGGGGTGAAAGTCCCCACTGGCGGTAAAGTCCGCGACCGGCTGCTGATGCAGCCGCTGACCCGGTGCAACTCCGGGACCAACAGTTAAAGTCTGGATGGAAGAAGATGTGGGCGGCATGGGCCGTACCTTTTTGGTACACTTTTTGCGCTTGAACACCTTGGAGAAGTCAAAGGATCCAAGGGTTTTCAGGAGCAAGAAGTATTTTTTTTATCAAGGAGGTACTGTTTTATGACAACCCGCAGAAATACCCGGCGGCTGGCCGTTGTTTCGCTGTTGGCAGGCGTGGCCTTTGTGCTGATGTATATGCACTTCCCGCTGCCCTTTCTCTCCCCGTTTGCAGAGTTTGATCTGTCTGCCGTGCCGGAACTGATCGGCGGCTTTTTGCTGGGGCCCGGCGCTGCCATCCAGATTGTACTGGTAAAGATCTGCTTAAAGCTGCTGTTTCAGGGTACCAGCTCCCTGCTGACCGGCGAAGTGCAGAACATCATTCTGAGCCTTGCCTTTGTACTGCCCGCAGCACTGTATTACCGCCGGCACAAAACCCGGCGGGGTGCGGTTGTAAGCCTTGTGCTGGGCGGCCTGATCAACGTGGCGGCGGCCGTGTTCTCCAACCTGTATCTGATTCTGCCCGCCTACATCACACTGTACGGCATGAATTGGGACAGCATTGTGGCCATGTGCGGCGCAATCAATCCCTGGATCACCAATATCCCCACCATGGTGGCGTTTTCGGTGGTGCCCTTCAATCTGCTGGCACGCAGCATCAATGCGCTGCTTACATTGCTGGTTTATAAGAAAATCAGCGTGCCCGTAAAAAAGATTCTGAACGATACGGAAAGCGTAAGGAGAGAGAAACATGAATTACAGTGTGAATAAAGATTTAAGCTTTGAGCAGGCCGTGGAGCTGATGTTCCAAAAGCTGGGCGACTGGAAAATCATGGCGCTGGCCAGCTCGGTGAATGATTACGTCATGGTGCGCAACGTGAGCTGCCTGTTTTACGATAACACCATCTGGTTTAAAACCGACAAAAATTTCCGCAAAACCCGGCAGCTGCTGCAAAATCCGCAGGTGGCCCTGTGCTGGAGCGGCGTGCAGGTGGAAGGTCTGGCCGAAAACAAGGGCCTGGTGGTGGATGAGCCCGGCCGCCGCTTTGAGGCAGGCTATAAAAAATATCTCTGGGGCAGCTACAATAAGTACTCCCATGAGGATACCGAGATCCTGATTGCCGTAAAACCCCGCTATGTGGAGGTGTGGGACACCAGCGAGGATAACCACGCATATCAGATTTTCATTGACTTTGAAAAGAAGTCGGTGGAGGTTTGTCCCTACGATGAGCCGTAATCCATTCGGTACGGATTACAGAAAAAGGCCGCCCGGCGTATCTGCCGGGCGGCCTTTTTGCAGGTTTCAGGGATTACAGGCTCAGCTCTTCATCCGTGATAAAGCCTTCGGCCACCACATTGGTGGGACCGGTCAGGTACAGCTCGGTGATTGCGCCGTCCTGCCAGACGGATTCCACCATCAGAGTGCCGCCGGGATTTTCCACCGAAACGGGGCCTTCTTTTTCCACAAGACCACGTGCCTGCAAAGCAGCTACCGTGCTGGCGCTGCCGGTACCGCAGGCCAGAGTGAAGCCCTCTACACCGCGCTCATAGGTGCGCACCAGCACATGACGGCGGTCCAGCACCTGGCAGAAGTTGATGTTGGCACCCTTGGGAAATTCCGGTGCATTGCGCAGGGCACGGCCCAGCTCAAACAGAACGGATTCATAATCCAGATTTTCCAGATCAGGCCACAGCAGTACGCCGTGGGGCAGACCGGGATTGCCCAGCTCCACATAGGCGCAGTCATGGGCGGCACCCTGTGCGGTGGCGGGACGCTGTGCGTCCAGCACGGTGGGCTCATTCAGACGGATGCGGTACTGCCGCTGATCCATGCGCCAGGCTGCCACATCACCGCTGGTGGCTTCGATGACCACCGGGGTCTTGGCTGCAAAGTGTTCATAGCCAAACCGACCGATGCAGCGGGCACCGTTGCCGCACATTTCGCCCATGCTGCCGTCTGCATTGAAGAACCACAGCTTCAGATCACCACCACGGGTGGGAACATCGGCAATCATCAGGCCGTCTGCGCCAACGCTGGTGCGGCGGCTGCAAACCCGGCGGGCCAATGCGGGAAACTGCTCCGGTGTCAGATGCAGAGTGCGGTTATCCAGCACCACAAAGTCGTTGCCGGCGCCCTGCATTTTGCAAAAAGGAATCTTACTCATGGAAATGTCCTCCCCCTCAAGCAGAACAGGAACGCTCTGCCTATCTACAGTGCTAAAGTTTTTTTCATTATAGCCTTACAGAACTTCCTTGGCAAGGTGGAACATAAAAAAACCGGGCCCCTCTGCGAAAAGAGGGCCCGGTATGCCGTCCGGCGGGGCGGCAGAAGAAAGCTGGATTCAGGACATCCACAAGATGTCCGCGCCAATCTGCTGTGCCTTTTCAGGGCTTTCCAGCAGACGAATCAGCTCCAGTGCAAAGGGAATGGCACCACCCACGCCGTTGCCGGTGGTAATCAGACCGTCGGTGACAACGGGGCCGGCCTCATACACAGCGCTGCCCATATCCGGGGCGCAGGAGGGGTAGCAGGTGGCGTGAACGCCGTCCAGCAGGCCAAGACCCGCCAGAATGGTGGGAGCGGCACAGATGGCGGCCACACGGCGGCCTGCCTTGAGCTGGGCGGCCAAAGCGCTGCACAGCTGCGGGCTGGCTTTCAGGTTGGGAGTGCCGGGGATACCGCCGGGCAAAGCCAGCATATCGTAGTCTGCAATGAGTACGTCCTTGGCATCGGCATCTGCACGCACCGCGATGCCATGGCTGCCCGACACAGTGGTGCTGGGGCCGATTGCGGCAGTGGTTACTGCAATACCGGCACGGCGCAGCAGATCTACCGTGATAATGGCTTCGCTTTCCTCAAAACCGGGGGCAAGGAACAGGCATACTTTTTTCATACTGGGGTCACACTCCTCTTAATAGAATTACTGAATTAGCAGGTCAGGCCGGAGCCTGTACCACCACCGAAACCAGCGCCGGCATACAGGCGGCAAAATCCCCTGTCTGGCTCAGCCAGCCATAGTTTTCGCACAGGTGGTCGGGACAGGGGCTGTCCACAAAGCGAATGGCACCGTTTTCCACTTCCAGATGCACGGTATAACCGGCACTTTCCAGGTCGTGGCGGCCATCCTTATTTAAAGGGATCTCCAGTGTCTGCTGGTCAAAACCGTAGGTCACAACGGCCCGGTTGCCCGCGGGCTTCATCCAGCGCAGCCCGGCCCAGAGCCCGGCGGCAGCCAGCACCACGGCGACAAAGATCAAATTCATTTTGGTCGAACGTTTCATGGAAAATCCTTTCTTCTTGAGGTTACCTTCAGTATAGGACAAAGGGGGACGGTTCGTCAATTCGCCACAATGTAAAAAATCATGATAACGGTAGTTTGTCACGGTTGCCCCGCCCCCGCAACAGGTGGTATAATCAAGGCACAAGGCCCGGCACCGGGCCGCAATCAGAAATCGGCGGTCCATGGGCCGCTTTACCAAAAAGGAGAGATATACAAAATGGCAATGGATAAAAACCTGCTTGCTTCTGTGGACGCCTTTGTGGCGGAAAACCGCGAAAATATTGTGCGGGACATCAAGCGTCTGGTGGATATTCCCAGCGTGGAGGGCCCTGCACAGCCGGGTGCTCCCTTTGGCCCCGGCCCCAAGGCTGCTCTGGAAGAGGGCCTGAAGCTGGCCGAGGAAATGGGTCTGTCCACCCGCAACTGTGAGGATCGCATCGGCTGGGCACAGCTGAAGGGCGAAAACGACGAAAAATACATCGCCACCATCACCCATCTGGACGTGGTGCCCGAGGGCAACGGCTGGGATACCGACCCCTACGATATGCAGGTGCGGGACGGCTGGCTGCTGGGCCGCGGCGTGCTGGATGACAAGGGCCCCAGCGTGCTGTGCCTGTATGCTTTGAAGTATCTGAAGGAAAAGGCTGTTCCGCTGAAGTACACCGTGCGTGCTCTGCTGGGCTGCAACGAGGAAACCGGCATGGGTGACGTGGAGCACTATCTGGAAAACTACCCCGCCCCGGCATTCTGCTTCTCTCCGGATGCGGAATTCCCGGTGTGCAACGGCGAAAAGGGCCACTACGGCGCAGATCTGGTAAGCCCGGTGTGCGGCGGCGATATTCTGGAATTTGAGGGCGGTGTGGCCAGCAATGCCATTCCCGACCGTGCCAGCGCTCTGGTCAAGGCCGACATGAGCAAGCTGTCTGAGCGCTACGGCATCACCCTGGAGCAGGAAGAGGCAGGCGTGCGTGTGCGCGGCTGGGGCAAGAGCGGCCATGCTGCTTCCCCCGAAGGCACCGAAAATGCCATTGGTCTGGTGGTAGAGTATCTGCTGGATAACCACATCGGCAACGAGGCCGAGCGTGCTTACCTGAATGTGCTGCACCTGCTGCACTCCGCCTGGGACGGCAGCGCTCTGGAAATTGCTGCAAGCGATGACCGTTTCAGCCCTCTGACCGTGATCGGCGGCACCATCCGCATGGAAGAAGGCCGCATGATTCAGAGCGTGGACAGCCGCTTCCCCACCAGCACCAGCGGCGATGTGATCACCGCCCAGCTGGAAAAGCTGGCCGGCAATGCTGCCGCCGTGGAAAACGCCCATGCCGCAGAGCCCTTCTACATCGAGCCGGACGCAGCGCCCATCCGTGCTCTGGTGGAAACCTATAACGAAGTGACCGGCGAAGATGCCAAGCCCTTTACCATCGGCGGCGGCACCTATGCACGGCATTTCCCCGCTGCTGTGAGCTTCGGCCCCGAGCGTCTGGACACCGTGCTGCCTGAATTTGCAGGCTCCATCCACGGCGCAAACGAGGGTGCTGATCTGGAGCAGCTGCTCCAGGCACTCAAGATTTATATTGTGTCTCTGGTGCAGCTGGAGCAGCAGGATCTATAAAGAAATTGACAGAAAAACGCCCCCCGGTTTTGCGGCCGGGGGGCGTTTTTTCGGTTGGAACGAAGGGCTGGTCAGAAGGGCATAGAACCTTGATCGGTGTCGTAAATGGAGATGTATTTTTCCTCCTGTTCCTTATCCAGTGCCAGGCACAGAGCCAGCACACCAGCGGCCAGAGCGATGATTGCGGCCAGCATTTTTGCAAACTGTTTCATGGCAAAAACCTCCAATTCTATGCCGGCACACCGGCATCCGTTGGTATTGATTTATATAGTATACCACAGGAAAACAGGCCAGTGCAAATCTGTGACAAAAAAGTTTTTCGGCAGAAAACGATGAATTCTGGACAAAACTCGATGAATGGTGGAAGTTCTATTGTTGACTTCGACCATTAAAATGATAAAATAGTAGATAGTGTGGGCGAGTATTGTTCAGGCGTATTTGATTGCGCTGTCTTTCCGCCCAATTTTAATGAAATGGGGGATCGTTCAATCCATGTTGAAAAAGCTGAAGCGCTCGGCCCTTGGTGCCAGCGTACCCCATGAGAAGGTGACTGCCGGAATGGCAACTGAAAAGATGCCTATTCCTGCCAAGATCATTCTTCCCATGTCGCAGCACATCGGTGCACCCTGCAAGCCCGTTGTGCAAAAGGGAGACACTGTAATGGTGGGCTCTCTGGTGGGCGAAGCCGGCGGCTTCGTCAGTGCCAACATCTATTCCGGTGTTTCCGGCACCGTGACTGCTGTAGAGCAGGTGCTTGGCGCAAACGGTTCTATGAGCACTCAGGTGGTAATCGAGCCCGACGGTCAGCAGACCGTGGACCCGTCCATCAAGGCTCCGGAAGTCACCGACAAGGCTTCCTTCATCCAGGCTGTGCGGGATTGCGGCCTGGTCGGTCTGGGCGGCGCAGGCTTCCCTGCTGCTGTTAAGCTGAGCCCCGCCACTCCCGTTGACACTCTGGTGATCAACGGCGCAGAGTGTGAGCCCTACCTGACTCCCGACACCCGCGAGTTCCTGGAGTGCAGCGACACCGTGCTCAGCGGTATTGAAGCTGTAATGCACTATCTGGAAATCCCGAACTGTGTGATCGGCATCGAGCGCAACAAGCCCGAATGCATCGATCTGATGTGCAGCCTGGTCAGCGGCAAGCCCGGTATTACCGTGAAGCCCCTGCCCTGCCGTTACCCTCAGGGCGCTGAGAAGACCCTGATCGAGAACTGCACCGGCCGTGAGGTTCCCGAGCTGGTTCCCGGCGACAAGCCCCGCGCAGGTCTGCCTGCTGACGTTGGCGTCATCGTGATGAACGTGACCAGCGTGTCCACTGTGGGCAAGTTCCTGGCTACCGGTATGCCTCTGGTAACCAAGCGCGTTACCGTGGACGGCGACGCTGTGGCCAATCCCAAGAACGTTGAAGTTGTCATCGGCACTCAGCTGAAGGACATCGTTGAGTTCTGCGGCGGCGTAAAGGAAGGCGTTGAACTGGGCAAAGTGATCTACGGCGGCCCCATGATGGGTAAGGCTCAGCCTGACCTGGAGGCTCCCCTGCTGCGCCAGAACAACGGCGTTCTGCTGTTCAGCCGCGAAAAGGCTCAGCTGCCTGCACCCAGCGCCTGCATCCGCTGCGGCCGCTGCATCGAGGGCTGCCCCATGGGCCTGGCTCCCGTGCAGATTGCCCACGCTTATGCAAAGGGCGACGTGGAGGAACTGACCAAGCTGAAAATTAATCTGTGCGTGGAATGCGGCACTTGCAGCTTCGTCTGCCCGGCCAAGCGTCCCGTGACCCAGACCATGAGCCTGGCCAAAGCATTCCAGAGAACGGGAGGTAAATAAGTAATGGAGAATCAACTGATCGTTACCGCTTCCCCCCACATCACCGACAAAGCCAGCACCCGTACCCTGATGGGCAATGTGGTCATTTCTCTGGTGCCTTGCATCGTTGCCAGCGCCATCATCTTTGGCTGGCAGGCTCTGGTGCTTGTGGCGGTGACCACCGCTGCCTGCGTGGTCTTTGAGTACCTGTATAATGTTCTGATGAAGAAGCCCAACACTGTAGGCGATCTGTCCGCAGTGGTTACCGGCATCATTCTGGCTCTGAACCTGCCTGTAAGCATGGCTAAGCCCAGCGCAATCTGGATTGCCGTTGTGGGCGCTTTTGTGGCCATTGTTCTGGTCAAGCAGCTGTTCGGCGGCCTGGGCATGAACTTTGCTAACCCCGCTCTGGTGGGCCGTATTGTTCTGTTCAGCGGCTTCACTGCCCGCATGACCGACTGGGTTTACCCCAATGCAGCTGTGGACGCTCTGTCCACCGCTACTCCTCTGGGTGTGGCCGACAAGGCCAGCCTGCCCCTGATGGAGCTGTTCCTGGGCGTTCACGGCGGTGTGCTGGGTGAAACCTGCGCTCTGGCCATCCTGATCGGCTTCGTTTACCTGGTGGCTACCAAGACCATCAGCCCTGCAATCCCTGTTACTTATGTGGCTACCGTGGCTGTGATGAGCCTGCTGTGCGGCCAGCCTGTTATGGTTGAGCTGCTGAGCGGCGGTCTGCTGTTCGGTGCTGTATTCATGGCTACCGACTATGTAACCAGCCCCTTCACCCTGAAGGGCAAGATCGTATTCGGTCTGGGCCTGGGCATCATCACCTGCGCTATCCGCTTCTGGGGCAACATGGCTGAGGGTGTTTCCTTCGCCATCCTGCTGATGAACCTGTTCGTGCCCTTCATCAACGATCTGACCCGTCAGGTTCCTCTGGGCGCTTACAAGCCCGCAAAGCCTGCCAAGGCCGATAAGGGAGGTGCCAAAGAATGAACAAGGAAACCTGGAACAGCCTGGTAAAGCCTGTAATCGTTCTGGTGGTTATCTGTGTGATTACCAGTGCTCTGCTGGCCGTGACCAACGGCGCTACCGCTCCGATCATTGCTAAGGCCGAAAAGGAAGCTGCCATGGCTGCTTATGCCGAGGTGCTGCCTGAGGCTGAGGGCGAGTTCGAGCCGGTGGAAACCGAAGTTGAGAACATCGCTGAGGTGGTTAAGGCCACCAACGGCGCCGGCTTTGCCGTGAAGGCCCTGGGCCGCGGCTACGGCGGCGACGTGCCTGTTGTCCTGGGCTTTGACGCCGAGGGCGCTATTGTAAATGTTAAATTCCTGCAGAACGGCGAGTCTGCCGGCTTTGGTATGAAGCTGTGGGACGGCAATGAGGCCGGCCCCGCCTTTGCTCAGAGCCTGGTGGGCAAGGCCGCCCATGTAACCCTGAAGGCTGACGGCGTGGATGGCATCACCGGTGCTACCATTTCCAGCAAGGCCGTTGTGGCCGCCGTGAACAGCGCCATGGACTGCATTGAAGAAGTAAAGGGGGCTGCGTAAAACTATGGCAAAAGAAACTAGCAAAGCGCAGATCCTGACGAACGGCATCATCAAGGAAAACCCGGTGCTGCGCCTGGTGCTGGGCACCTGCCC
>RCNH01000019.1_pt1 | contig 81379 bp, 65 predicted proteins | sample 2041161 | NCBI WGS metagenome assembly RCNH01 (sample SAMN09708215, study PRJNA481090) | Feces metagenome, whole genome shotgun sequencing project. | biome: feces | host: Leptonychotes weddellii | place: Antarctica: Sion Island | collected 2010-03-01 | reverse complement strand
AAAAAGCCCGGTACAATACCGAGCTTTATTCCAATCTAAGAAGGCCTCTTAATCAATATTAACCGTCCAACTTTTGGGGGTCATATCAAGAGGGTCCGGCGCTTTCTTTTCAGCCTGTTTTCATTTGCTTTATCGTTCCTGCTCTTCTTCTCTTTCCTTTCGATCGAAGGCTTTCACGATTTTCGATACGAGCGGATGGCGGACGATGTCTTCGTTCCTGAAGGTGATGGTCTTGATGCCATTGATGTTCCGGGTCCAGGCGATGCCTTTCAGCAGTCCGGACTCGTGCTTGTTCGGCAGGTCGACCTGAGATGCGTCTCCGGTCACGATGAATTTGGAATTCTGGCCCATACGGGTCAGGAACATCTTCAGCTGGCCGATGTTGGTGTTCTGCGCCTCATCGAGGATCACGAAGCTCTTTTCCAAGGTCCGTCCTCTCATATAGGCCAATGGGGCAATCTGGATGGAGCCTTCTTCGAGGAGCTCCTGCAGTTTCTTCGGCGGAATCATGTCGCCTAAGGCATCATAGAGCGGCTGCAGATAAGGGTCCAGCTTGTCCTTGAGGTCTCCTGGGAGGAAGCCCAGACGTTCGCCGGCTTCCACGGCAGGGCGGGTGAGGACGATGCGCTTGACTTCCCGGTTCTTGAGGGCTCTTACCGCCAGGGCAATGGCGACGTAGGTCTTTCCGGTACCGGCAGGACCGACCGCGAAGACCAGGTCGTTTTCCAGGTATGCCTTGATCATCTCCTGCTGGGTGTGGTTCCTCGGCTTGATCGGCTTTCCGTCATTGCCGTACACGATCACGGTGTTAGGGTCGACATCAAAGCGCTCCGGAGAGGCTTCCGTGTCGAAGAGGTCCTCGACATCATAAGGGTTGAGGCTCATCTTGCGCATTCTTTTCCGGATGAGCTGGTGAATCTTCTCGTTGAAATCTTCTATCTTGGCTTCATCACCCTCGAGCTTGATCTCATTGCCTCGGGCAACGACTTTCAAGTCCGGGTAATAGCTGCACAGATACTCCAGTATCTTGTTTCCGGCCCCGTAGATTTCGATGGGGTCGATCGCTTCCAATGTGATGGTTCTTGTCATATATCAATCAAAACTTATTTTCTTTATTCTTTCCCAGGAGCTGATCATCTTGTCGAAATCCCAGGGATTCTTCCATTCTTCTTTCCGGTCGAGGAATCTTTCGATCGGAATGACGGTATAGCGTTCATTATATCCTCCTGGTCTGGAACACCATAGCCAGGTGACTTCTACGGGTAGGAGACGGACGTCCCCATTGACCTGACGGATCAGGGTGACATGGGCCATGAGGCCGATCTGGGTGTCCGGGGCGCTCATGTTGGAGACTGCATTGCCCAGCGAATAGAGGACCTCTGCTGCTTTCCCGTTCTTCTGTACTGTGGCGCGGTCCTGAACGACATGAGGGTGGGCGCCGATGATGAGGTCTGCTCCTCTTGTCACCATGTCCTGCGCTGTCTTTTCCTGTTCAGGTGAATGGAGAAGCTGATATTCTTCGCCCCAATGAGGCAATGCGATCATGCAGTCCGGCTGGGTGGCTTCCGCTTTTCTGAAGCAGGCGTCCAGATGCTTCCCGTTGAGGTAGTTCACTTCCGGGAAATGGCGCGTCTTGCCGCAGTTCGTGCCGTAGGTGAAGTTCAGCAGTGCGATGCGGGTATGCCGGACCCGGACGGTCAGGGGAGCGGGAAAGTCTTCTCCTTCAAGAGAGCAGCCGGTCCGGCGGATGCCGTGACTTTTTTCCATGGAACGGTAGACTTCCAGAGTTCTGCGGGTGCCGGCCGAGCCTTTGTCCAGGATGTGGTTGTTGGCGGTCAGGAAAACGTCGATGCCGCAATCGGCCATATAAGTTGCGTAACTGTCAGGGGCAGAGAAGCAGGGATAGCCGGAGAACGGTGGACCAGCCAGGGTGAATTCCATGTTCGCGACGGCCAGGTCAGCTGCTTCCAGTTCTTCGCGGATGAAGCGGAAACAGTCGAAGCGGTAATCTGCCGGATCCTTGGGATTGCCGTCGGGTAGAAGCGCGTTTTCGAGTTGTTGGCGGTGAAGCATCACGTCTCCGAGGAAACAGAGCCGGATAGTGTCTGCCTCCCTTCCTTTTCCATGCAGGCCGATCGCCTCGGGAGAAGGTTCGAATTTTATCCGCACGGGCTGCCGGTCCAGGTGCTGGCTTTGTCCGTCCATGCAGGTGGCGGACGAAAGAAGAAGCAGGAATAATGTGGTCGTGTGGAGGAATTTGGTCATGATGCAAATATATCATTTTTATTTTGTCTCAGATGATTAATTCGTTAAATTTGCAAAGATAGACTCACTGTGCATGTTTAATTTCGGATAGTTATGAAGAATCATGTAGTTCTGGCCTTCTTGATGGTGCTCCTGGTCACTTCCAGCTGCGATTTTCTACGCAGTCTTGCCGGCCGTCCCACCAGCAGCGATCTTGACCGGAAACGTGTCGAAATCGCCCGTCTCGAGGAACTCAAGCTTCAGCAGGAGAAAGAACAGCTGCGATTGGATTCCTTGATCGCTGCCCGTCAGGCGGCAGCTGACTCCTTGTCTGCCATGCAGGCCCGTATGATCACGGACTCATTGGCTCTGGTTGATTCTCTCCAGCAGCTGAACGGTACCATCCTCAATCCGACGGAACTCGGTGGGCTCTATACGACGAAACTTGATTCCAGATATTATATCATCATCGGCTCTTTCAGCAGAAGGGCGAATGCGGAGAATCTGCTGGCTCAGGTGGCCGGCGAGGGGTATGTTCCGGTATTGATTTCTTTCCGGAACGGACTGCATGCTGTCGGCATATGTCAGAGTGACCGGCTCGCGGAGGCCGTGGAAGCTTTCAAGAGTGTCCGCCAGAAGAAATTCTGTCCGCCGGATGTCTGGATCCTGCTTAATGAATAGGTTATGACAAAAGTCCGGAATTTGTTGGCCCTTCTGGGGTTCTTCTTCTTCAGCACCTTCTCTTACGGACAGTATAGGGATGGTCAGATCACTTACAGGGATCTTTATGACAGTGACCTGGTCACTTCTCTGAAGGCTCATGTCTCTTATCTCGCTTCACGGCAGATGGAGGGGCGTGCCGCCGGTTCGGAAGGTGAGAAGGCCGCTGCTCTCTATGTGGAGAAAATCTTCAAGGCTTATGGCGTAGATGTCCTTTCTCCCGAGGAAGGAGAACTTTTCGGTATCCGTCGAGAAAGCGGTGATACCTTGACTTCCCGCAACGTCGTCGCTTTCGTCCAGGGTTCCGATACCAGATTGAGGAATCGTTATGTGGTCGTCGGTGCTCGTCTGGACAATCTCGGGAAAACGACGATGACCGTTGATGGACGCCCTGTGGAGCAAGTCTATGCCGGGGCCAATGGAAACGCCTCCGGCTTGGCGATGCTGCTGGAACTGACGCGTACCGTGAAGAACAATGCCGGGATGTTCCGCCGCTCTGTGCTTTTCGTCGCATTCGGTGCATCTGCGGAAACCTTTGCCGGTTCCTGGTATTTCCTGAACCGCTCCTTTACCGATGCGGACAAGATCGATGCTATGGTCAATCTGGACATGCTCGGCGCCGGAGACCAGTTCTATGCCTATACCTCTTCCAATCCGGACATGAATCGTGTGGTTCGGGAATTGTCGGCGGAACTGCTGCCGGTCCAGCCGGAACTGGTCGCCTACGAGCTCTATCCGTCTGACCACCGGGCTTTCTATGCCAAGGAAATTCCTTCCATCCATTTCACCAGAGGAAAATACAGCGAGCACAATACGTGGAAAGATACCGAAGCCATCATCGATTATCCGATGATGGAACGTGAACTTGAATACATCTACAACTTCACCGAGAGGTTGGCCAATGTATCTGAAGATTTCGTCTTCGATGCCGATGCGGTGCCGGGAAGAGGAAAGGATTACGATGACGTCGTCGCTTTCTATGACTGCGACCAGCGTCCGATGTTCCTCAATAGTGCGGAACCGCGTCAGTTCTTGGAAAAATGGGTCTATCAGTATGTGAAATATCCTAAGGAAGCTGTCAGAGATGGTATCCAGGGACGCGTCATGGTGGATTTCATCATCGAGAAGAACGGTAAGGTTTCGGATGTTCGGGTCGTACGTGGTGTGGATCCGTTGCTGGATGCAGAAGCGATCCGTGTCGTATCCGCTTCTCCGAAATGGCGTCCGGGACGTGTGAAGGGCGAGAAAGTACGGACTTCGATCACTATACCGGTGGAATTCCGTCTGGAAAAGAAAAGTTCGAAACCGAGCTTCGGCTTCAAGAGACATGCAAGATAATAGACAATAGAAAATACAGTTATAGAAAATGGAGTATAATTTCAAAGAGATTGAGCAGAAGTGGCAGGCCTATTGGGCAGCCCACCAGACTTTCAAGGCAGAGCCTGATTCTTCAAAACCGAAATATTATGTCCTGGACATGTTCCCTTATCCGTCCGGAGCAGGCTTGCATGTCGGTCATCCGCTCGGTTACATCGCCAGTGATATCTACAGCCGCTACAAAAGATTGCGCGGTTTCAACGTACTGCATCCGATGGGATATGATGCCTTCGGTCTTCCGGCTGAACAATATGCTATCCAGACTGGCCAGCATCCGGCCGTGACGACCGAGAAGAACGTGGCCCGTTATCGTGAGCAGCTGGATCGTATCGGATTCTCCTATGACTGGTCCAGGGAAATCAGGACCTGCGATCCGAAATACTACAAGTGGACCCAGTGGGCTTTTCTCCAGATGTTCGGCAGCTGGTATGACAATGATCTCCAGAAGGCCCGTCCTATCGCGGAGCTGGAAGCGATGTTCGCTGAATCCGGGAATTCTCGTGTGCATGCAGCATGCGGGGAAGTAGAGGATTTTACCGCAGAACAGTGGAAGGATTTCTCCGAGAAGAAGCGCGCTGACGTGCTCATGCAGTACCGTATCGCTTATCAGGGATCTACCGCTGTGAACTGGTGTCCGGCTTTGGGTACCGTGCTGGCCAATGACGAGGTAAAGGAAGGTTATTCTGTCCGTGGCGGTCATCCGGTCGAACAGAAGAAGATGACTCAGTGGCAGCTGAGAGTGTCTGCTTATGCCGGAAGACTGCTTGATGACCTTGAAAAACTGGATTGGACCGACTCTTTGAAAGATATGCAGCGCAACTGGATCGGAAAATCTCAGGGTGCCGAGATGATCTTCAAGACTTACAATGGGGATCAGGAATATGACGTGACTATCTTCACGACCCGTGCTGATACGGTCTTCGGCGTTACTTTCATGGTTCTTGCACCGGAGAGCGACTGGGTGGAGAAACTGACTTCTCCGGAGCAGAAGGCTGCGGTGGAGGAGTACATCCGGATGGCCAAGAAGAAGACGGAGCGTGAGCGTATGATGGAGGCTCGCAAGGTGACCGGTGTCTTCTCCGGCTCCTACGGTATCAATCCATTGACCGGAAAGAAGGTTCCGGTATGGATCTCCGAATATGTCCTGGCCGGCTACGGTACCGGTGCCATCATGGCCGTACCTGCACACGACAGCCGTGACTATGCGTTCGCGAAGACTTTCGATCTGCCGATCATCCCGCTGATCGAGGGTTGTGATGTCAGTGAATCTTCTTTCGATGCGAAAGAGGGTATCATGTGCAATTCCGGTTTCCTGAACGGCATGACCGTGCAGGAGGCGATTCCGGCAGCGATCGACTATGTCGAACAGCACGGTATCGGTCATCGCAAGATCAACTACCGTCTCCGTGACGCGATCTTCTCCCGTCAGAGATATTGGGGTGAGCCGTTCCCGATGTATTTCAAGGACGGTATCGCTACACCGCTTCCGGAGAGCAAGCTTCCGCTGGAACTTCCGGAGATCAGCGAATACAAGCCGACCGAGACCGGAGAACCACCGTTGGGACACGCCAGGAACTGGACTGTGGACGGTTGGCCGCTTGAACTCAGCACTATGCCGGGTTTTGCAGGTTCCAGTGCTTACTACCTCAGATACATGGATCCGCACAACGATCAGGCGCTGGTCAGCAAGGAAGCCAATGCTTATTGGCAGGATGTCGATCTCTATATCGGTGGAACCGAGCATGCGACCGGTCACCTCATCTACTCCAGGTTCTGGAACAAGTTCCTCTATGACCTCGGCTATGTCTGCAAGGATGAACCGTTCAAGAAACTGATCAATCAGGGTATGATCCAGGGTCGTTCCAACTTCGTCTATCGTATCATCGGTACGAACAAGTTCGTCTCTCTCGGCCTGAAGGACCAGTACGAGACGACCGAGATCCATGTGGACGTGAACATCGTGCACAACGACCGTCTGGACCTGGAAGCTTTCCGCAACTGGAGACCGGACTTCGCCGATGCTGAGTTCATCCTCGAGAACGGAGAATATATCTGCGGCTGGGCTATCGAGAAGATGTCCAAGTCCATGTTCAATGTCGTGAATCCGGACCTGATCTGTGACACCTACGGTGCAGATACCTTGAGGCTGTATGAAATGTTCCTCGGTCCGCTCGAGCAGTCCAAACCATGGGATACGAACGGTATCGATGGTGTGAACCGTTTCATCAGGAAAGTATGGAGGCTGTTCTATGACCATGATGATTTCCTGGTCAATGATGACGCGCCGACACCGGAAGAACTCAAGACCCTGCATAAACTGATCGGCAAGGTGCAGTCCGACATCGAGGCCTTCTCCTACAATACGGCTGTGAGCGCCTTCATGATAGCAGTCAATGACCTCTACGACCGCAAGTGCAGCAAACGTGCGATCCTCGAGCCGCTCATCATCCTGCTTTCACCGTTCACGCCGCACATGGCAGAGGAACTGTGGGAGGCGCTCGGACATCACGAGAGCATCACCTTCGCTTCTTTCCCGGAATACAAGGAAGAACTTACGAAAGACAGTACGAAGACTTATGCCGTTTCTTTCAACGGAAAGACGCGCTTTACGGTAGACCTGCCGGCAGATATGTCCCGTGAGGAGGTGGATGCGCATGTACGCGGTCTCGAACAGACGGCAAGATACGTCGGTGACGGAAACATCATCAAGGTGATTGTCGTTCCTGGAAAAATCGTGAATATCGTAGTGAAATAATAGTTAATTCATAATCAATCATGGCTGCTTTGTCAAAAACGAAGTTTACTTCTACCCTTTGGGATTATGTGATCCTTACGATCGGTACGATTCTGTACTGCATGGCTTGGACCACTTTCATCATCCCTGCTGGAATGTCCAGCGGTGGCTTGACCGGTCTCTGTACCATCATTCAGTACGGTACAGGTATTCCGATCGGTTGGAGTTTCCCGACCATCAACGCTATTCTGCTCGCGTTGGGTGTGCTTGTCTTGGGAAAGGCTTTCGGTTTCAGGACGATCTATGTCATTGTCCTGTCTTCAATTCTCTTTGAAGTGCTTCCGAAATTTCCGATATTGGAAATCGGTTCGGACATGAAGAATGATCTTTTGCTGGTAGCTCTGGTCGGTGGTGCGACGGAAGCGTTGGGTATCGGTCTGACTCTTCTCAGGGGCGGCAGTACCGGAGGAACGGATATCCTCGCGATGGTCGTGAATAAGTATTGGCCGGTTTCTCCTGGTAGGGTGTACATGGTTGCTGACCTGTTCATCATCTCTCTCCTGCTTTTCCTCCCGGACAAAGGGCCGACAGATCTGATCTATGCTTATGTGATCATGCTGACCTTCTCCTTCGGAATCGATTATGTTCTGTTGGGTAACAAATCGTCCGTACAGATCCTGGTTTTCTCCAGCAAGTACAATGAAATCGCTGACCATATCATCAAGGACGTGCAGCGTGGAGTGACTGCTCTGGAGTCCATGGGCTGGTATTCCCAGCAGAGCAGCAAGGTGCTGCTGGTCATCGTCCGCAAGAACCAGATGAACGGAGTCATCAATTCCATCAAGGAAATCGACAAGAAAGCTTTCATCTCCGTCTCTTCTGCCCAGAGCGTCTATGGTGAGGGATTTGAAGAAATCAAGACGGGTGTCAAACTGAACAAGAAAAAGAAAGATAAAGTAGAGACAACCGAATTGAAAACTATTGAGCAATGAGTAAAAATGACAAACTTCTTCATTCAAGTGCATTGAGTACGTTAAAGGATTATTTCCTCATTTCTGTCGGATTGCTGGCCTATGTGGCCGGCTGGTCTATCTTTCTTCTTCCGAACAACCTGGTCGGAGGTGGAGTTTCCGGCATGAGCGCGATCATCTATTATGCGACCGGCATTCCGATGGATCTGAGCTATCTGGTCATCAATGTCCTTCTTCTCGGCGTTTCATTCGCCTTGCTGGGCAAAGGCTGCAGCTTCAAGACTATCTATGCCATCCTGCTGACGACGGCATTGTTCAAATTCGTGCCTGGTCTCATCCCGGTCGAATTCATCCAAGAGTTTTCCGACAACGGAAAAATGGTCTGCACCTTGATAGGTGGAGTGCTGGCCGGTCTGGGTATCAGCATTTCCATCGGACAGGGCGGCAGTACCGGCGGAACGGACATTCTTGCATTGGTCATCTGCAAATATCACCAGGCTTCTCCGGGTAAGGTCATCCTGGCCATCGATATGCTGATTATCCTGAGTGCCTTCATCGCTCCATCCTACACGGCGGACGGTGTCGCTCTCAGCGTTTCCGAGAAGTTGGCTGTATGTGTCTATGGTCTGGTGCTGATCACGGTCAGCGGCTTGTCTGTCGACATGTTCCTTTCCGGAGCCAAGCAGTCTGTCCAGGTGATGATCTTCACGAAGAAGTACGAAGAGATGGCCGATGCCATCGCTTTCGACATGGTGCGTGGCGTTACTGTGATTCCGGCAAAGGGCTGGTATTCCAAGTATGAGGGCAATGTGGTCATGGTGATCGTGAAGAAATCAGATCTGAATCTTCTGCTCAAGTATGTCAAGACAGTGGATGCCGATGCCTTCCTTTCCGTATCGACCGTCATGGATGTCTATGGAAAAGGTTTCGATACGATCAAGGTCAGAACTTCCCGCAAAGAGAAGAAGAGGAAGAAGGAAAATCCAGCTGAGAACGCATAAAGAAAAAGAAAAATCACTTTAAAAAAAGTAAAAATATCGTCTGTGAACCACCCTTGAGGATATCTTGAGGGTGGTTTTCATTATATTTGGGATAAGATCCGAAACCATGAAGAACTATAGAAAGAATAAATATGAAAATAAGACTTGAAAACCGTGTATTCTACCTGTTCATCCTGTCGGCGATCTTGATGCTCGCTCTTTCCGTGGCGGCCGATCCTGGCATTTCCAGTCGTTACGTGCTGGATATCCTTCTGCTTCTGCTTCCGTTTCTGAAGTATAAGGAACAGAAGAAGGCATCCTTGTCGGCAGCGCTCTTTGTCCTGGTGCCGGTCTCCTGTTATGTGGAGGTTCTTGCCGGTCTATATCCTGGAAAGCTGTCTTGCGGTCTTCCTTCGAAATGGGTGCCATTCCTGGCTCTCTGTGTCCTGCTGCAGTTCTGCACCTATGCTCTGGTCAGACAGTTGCTGCATTTCCGCAATATGAAGGAGGTACTGGGCAGCGGAACGATCTGGAACAGTGTCCTGCTCCGCTCCGATCTTCTTTATGGTTCCGGTTTCGCTTTCTTGCTCTTGCTGCTGGTCCTGTGCTATCTTTCCGGGAACTCGACTTTCGCTTTCCATGGAGGTCTTGCCGTGGCTTTACTGATCGCTGTTCTGGAAGTGCTGACGGTCATCCGTTGGGTGAGGAGCCGGCTTTTCGTTGTCTTTCCTCGTTTGGAAGAAAGGATCCTAGAGTCCATGAAATCAGTGACGACGGAACTCAACGGAAAACAATATGAACAGCTGTACAGCGAAGTCTATGACCGCATCGTCAATTATTTCGAGGCCTCCAGTGCCTATCTCGAACCGACCTTGTCCATTACGGATGTGGCCCGGAAATGTTTCACGAACAAGGTCTATGTCTCTCGGGCCATCCACCGGGCGACCGGTAAGAATTTCTGTCAGTTCGTGAATTATCATCGCATTCGTTATGCAGTCGCTATCTTCCGTAAAGAACCGGAGATGCGCGTCGCGGACATGGCCTACCGGAGCGGTTTCCACAATATCGTCACCTTCAATATGGCCTTCCATCTTTTTATGGAATCCACACCGAGCGAGTGGTGCCGTCAGGAACGCGCTCGGCTGCGGAATAAGAAAAAATAGATTATCTTTGCGTTTAAATTCAATGATATGGCAGACGAGAAGATTATTTTTTCAATGAATGGTGTGGGAAAAGTTCTCCCGCACAACAACAGAGTGATCCTGAAAGACATCTACATGTCTTTCTTCTATGGAGCGAAGATCGGTATCATCGGTCTCAACGGTTCCGGTAAGTCTACCTTGATGAAGATCATCGCCGGTATCGAGAAAGGTTATCAGGGCGAAGTGGTCTGGGCACCTGGCTATTCTGTCGGTTATCTGGAACAGGAACCGCAGATGGACCCTGAAAAGACTGTTCTTGAAGTCGTGCAGGAAGGTACGCAGGAAGTGGTGGACCTGCTCAAGGAATATGAGGAGGTGAACATGAAGTTCTGTGAACCGATGTCCGACGATGAAATGGCCGCCTTGATCGAGCGTCAGGGTGAATTGACGGAGAAGATCGAGCATTGCAATGGTTGGGAACTGGATTCTAAACTCGAAAGAGCGATGGATGCCCTCCAGTGTCCTCCGGCAGATGCCAAGGTATCCACCCTGAGCGGTGGTGAGAGAAGAAGGGTGGCCCTGTGCCGTCTGCTTCTCCAGCAGCCTGATGTGCTTCTCCTCGATGAACCGACCAACCACTTGGATACAGAATCCATCCAGTGGCTTGAGGCGCATCTCCAGCAATATAAGGGTACGGTGATCGCCGTGACCCATGACCGTTACTTCCTGGACAATGTAGCAGGATGGATTCTTGAACTGGACCGTGGAGAGGGTATTCCTTGGAAAGGAAACTATTCTTCCTGGCTGGATCAGAAAGCGAACCGCCTGGCCATGGAGGAAAAGCAGGAGAGCAAACGCCGAAAGACCCTCGAAAGAGAGCTGGAATGGGTCCGTATGGCTCCGAAAGCCCGTCAGGCCAAGTCAAAGGCCCGTCTGGGGGCTTACGAAAAGTTGGCCAGCGATGATGGCAGAGAGAAAGAGGCTAAACTTGAAATCTATATTCCGAACGGTCCGAGACTCGGTAACAAGGTCATCGAGTTCAAGGATGTGGCCAAGGGCTATGGAGACAAGTTGCTGTACGAACATCTGAACTTCGTGCTTCCACCTGCAGGTATCGTCGGTGTCATCGGACCGAACGGTGCGGGAAAGACAACTCTCTTCCGCATGATCATGGGACTGGAGCAGCCGGATCACGGAGAGATCACGATCGGCGAGACGGTCAAGATCGCTTATGTCGACCAGCAGCACAAGAGCATTGACTCGGAGAAGACGGTCTATGAGACCATTTCTCAGAATTCCGAATTCATCAGGCTGGGTAAGAAGGAGGTGAATGCGCGGGCTTACGTCTCCCGTTTCAATTTTTCCGGAGCGGATCAGGAGAAGCTGTGCGGAATCCTGTCCGGTGGTGAGCGTAACAGGCTCCATCTGGCTTTGACGCTGAAAGATGAAGGAAACGTACTTCTCCTTGATGAGCCGACCAATGACGTGGATGTGAACACGATCCGTGCGCTGGAGGAAGGTCTCGAGAACTTCGCCGGCTGTGCAGTAGTCATCTCGCATGACCGTTGGTTCCTGGATCGAATCTGTACGCATATCCTCGCTTTCGAGGGAGACTCTCAGGTCTATTTCTTCGAAGGCTCCTATTCCGAATATGAGGAAAACAAGAAACGTCGACTCGGCAATGTCGAACCGAAACGCTTCAAGTACAAGAAGCTGATGGAGGAATAGAGGAAACTGATGGAATGATAAAAAAATGCGCGATCTGAGGAATCAATCGCGCATTTTTTCATTTGCTTGCGTGGAAAGTTTGATACATTTGCAGAAACCATATAATTGATGACATGCAATGAAGAGACTGATGTTTTTCTTTGCTGCTCTGGCCGTATTATCTTGCGGCAGGGAGACTCTGGATCCGGCGAGTTATGTCGATCCGTTCATCGGAACAGATTTTCATGGACATGCTTATCCTGGAGCATCTGCTCCATTCGGTATGGTCCAGCTCAGTCCGGATACGAGGACTGACGGTTGGGATGCCTGTTCCGGTTATCATTACAGCGACAGTTCTCTGCTCGGATTTTCCCATACTCATCTGAGCGGAACGGGATGTGCAGATCTCGGGGACATTCTTTTCTATCCTTCTGTCAAAGGACTGTACAAGTCTGATGGCAGTTATGTCCGCCCTGCCCATGCTTTCCGTCATGAGGATGAGAAGGCTTCCTGTGGATACTATGCTGTGAATTTAAATGAATCAGGGATCTCCGTGGAACTGACGGCGACGCCGAGGACAGGTGTGCATCGTTATGCGTTTCATGGGAATGGAGAAAAATACATTCTCATTGACCTTCAGCATACTCTTTCTACGGATGAAAAGGTGGACAGGGCTGAACTTCGTCAGCTCAGCGTTGATGAAATCAGTGGAATGAGGCGGACCCAGGGATGGGTGGCAGATCATCAGGTCCATTTCTATGCCAGGTTCTCGGTACCGTTCGAATCTTGCGAGATCGTTTCTGACAGGCAGGCGCTGCTTACTTTTGATGGAGAGGTCCGTGAAGTGACGGTCGCTGTGGGGCTTTCCGGTGTTTCCGAAGAAAATGCTCGTGAGAATTGCTGGACAGAGGTACCTGAACTTGATTTCGACAAGGTACGGTACGCTGTTGAGACAGTGTGGAAGGAGGAAATGGAGGACATTGTCGTCGAAGGAGGGTCGGACAAGGAGAGAACTTGTTTCTATACGGCCTGCTATCATTCGAAACTGACTCCGAATGTCATGAATGACGTCAATGGAGAGTACAGGAGAAGCGATGATACCATAGGACATCTTCCGGAAGGCAAGAACTATTATTCGACTTTGTCTCTTTGGGATACATTCAGGACATGGCATCCTCTCCAGACTTTGCTGGACCATGAATTCGTGTCGGATATGGTCTGCAGTATGCTTGATATGTACAAGGTTTCAGGTGAACTCCCGATCTGGCCGCTCGCTTCCGGCGAGACTCGTACCATGATCGGCTATCATGCGGTATCGGTCATTGCGGATGCCTATCTCAGAGGCATCGGAGGCTTCGATCCACAGGAAGCTCTTGCGGCGATGGTGCGCTCTTCAGACATCAATGCCAAAAGTTCCGATCTCTACACACGTTATGGTTTCATTCCTGCGGACATGAAGAAGGAATCTGCATCCTGTACGTTGGAGTATGCTTACGATGACTGGGCTATCGCAAGGATGGCTGAAAAGATGGGTAGGCAGGAAATTGCAGATGTCTATTATGAACGGGCCATGAATTATACGAATCTCTTTGATGGAAAAACCCGTTTCTTCCGCGGCAGATGCCTTGACGGAACATGGACGGAATTCTCACCTTTCGCTGTCAGCAGGGATTTCACGGAGGCGACTCCTTGGCATTACCGTTTCTTCGTGCCTCATGATATCCATGGACTGATCCAGCTTTTCGGAGGTCGGGAGGAGTTTAATGAAGCGTTGGATAATCTTTTCCATCTTGAAAGTGACGAGATGGACATTTCGCTTGTCGATGTAACAGGACTGATGGGGCAGTATGCACATGGTAATGAGCCAAGTCACAATATGGCTTATCTCTACAGCTATTCCGGACAGGCGTGGAAGACGCAGAAGACGGTACGGGAACTGTTGGCTGACATGTATTCCGATGCTCCTGATGGAATTGTCGGAAATGAAGATTGCGGTCAGATGTCTGCATGGTACATCATGTCTGCGGCCGGAATCTATCCGGTCTGCCCAGGTTCCGGTGAACTGGTGATGACATCTCCGCTTTTCAATGAAACCCGTATCAGGCTGGCCAATGGCAAAGAACTCCGGATCACAGCCGATGATGTGAAGAATACCTATATCGGGAATGTCACCTTCAACGGTAAGAAAGTTGAGGGTACCTTCATCACTTACGAACAGCTGATGGAAGGTGGGGAACTTCATTTCACCTTGGTTCCGGAACCGGTCAAGGCTTCGGCCGGAAACTCTACTGAGCCTTATTCCTTGTCCCGCGGATCCATTTCCTCTCTGCCGTACACTACGTCAGAATTCAGGCTTTTCGACGGTAAGGTGGACTTCGATCTCGCTTCGGCGACGGAGGGAGCGGCAGTACGGTATACCTTGGATGGCACAGAGCCGGATGAACGGTCAACCCTTTACGAGAGACCGTTCGTATTGACCAGTTCCGCGACCGTGAAGGCAAAGGCTTTCAAGGAAGGTTGCAATCCTTCCCGTACTTCTGAATTCATCGCTTCGAAAGCGGATTATCTTCCGGGAAAAGAAATCACCGGGTTGAAGCATGGACTCAGCTACCGTTATCATGCGGGAACTTTCTCTTCAACAGCTCAGGTCAATGAGGCTGCGGCCCGTCAGACTCCGGTCCGTACAGGAGTCATGAATAATATCGACATCAGCGGAGCATTGGATGAAGATCATTTCGCCTATATTTTCGAAGGATATCTGGAAGTTCCGGAAAAAGGAGTCTGGGAATTCCAGACGACCAGCGATGACGGTAGTGTCCTGATGATTGACGGAAGAAAGGTCGTGGACAATGATTTCGGTCATGCGGCCGTTTCCGCAACGGGCTCTGCGGCTCTTGATGCCGGTATCCATTCTTTCCGCCTCATTTATTTCGAGGACTATGAAGGCCAGGAGCTTTCATGGGCCTGGAGACTTCGTGGAGAGAAAGAATTCAGAAAGATATCAGATAATCACCTATACCATAATTGATATGAAAAGAAAATTGTCATTGTTTGTAACGGCTTTCATCGCCGTCGGAATGTTCTGTTCGGTATCGGCTCAGAATGTAGTTTCAATCCATGCTGAAAATGACCAGTTGAGGACAGTGCCTTTCTATCAGGCTTATGCCCAGAGAGTCAATTCAATCGGTGTCGATGTAGTTTTGCACAAGAACAGACTCTATCTTGCTGATGTGAACGGACAGGCATCCGACAGGACATTCGAGGAGGTCTATGTGGCTCCTGCATCAGAACTGTTATCCCGCAACGGAGGTACGATCTGGAAAGACTCGGATAAGACCCTTCAGCTGATCGTCAGTCTCAGGTCAGATTCCGTTCCTTCCATGCAGGCGTTGGTAACTGTCCTGAAGCATTACAGGAAAGCTTTTGATGTCAATCGGAACAGCAATGCGGTCCGCGTTGTCGTTTCCGGGAATGTTCCGGCTCCGGAAGATTTCTCTTCTTTTCCGGATTATATCTTCTTCGATGGTTCAGCTGAAATCGATTATACTCCGGAGCAGTTCGGAAGAGTGGCCATGATCAGCAAGGACTTCAAGGAACTGACGGAATGGAACGGAAAAGGTATCATGATCCATCCGGACAACGGGAAAGTCGTGGATTTCGTCGAAGAGGTTCATGCAGCCGGTAAGGAAGTACGCTTTTTCAATGTCCCGGAAGGAGTGACGGTCTATTATACTTTCTATAATATGGGCATCGATTATGTGTCGACGGAACGTCCTGAAGCTTGTACCGCTTTTTTCTCTGATTTCCATAACAAGTCATTCTGTATCGGCGAAAAGAGGGATGGCGGAAAATCGCTTACCGGAACAGCGAAACTGGACAAGATAACGAGAGGTTTCGTCGGCTTCGCCAATGACCGGCTGGGGCTTTCGGAGACTGTGGAGACTTACTCGCCGACTTATTTCAATGATGGAGCACATAAGCCGATCCGCAATGTAATCATGCTGATCGGCGATGGAATGGGCATCAACCAGATCACGGCCGCTCATTATGCCAACAAAGGTCTTTCTCTTTTCAACATGAAGAATATCGGCTTCCAGCAGACCACTTCCAAGGATGCGTTCACGACCGATTCCGCTGCTGGAGGAAGTGCGCTGGCTACAGGAAAACCGCATGACAACAGAGCGGTTTCCGCAGATGAGGAAGGTAATCCGATCCCTTCTCTCTCCGATTATTTCAAGGATAAAGGAAAATCTGTCGGCGTCGTTTCTTTGGGAAACATCACTGATGCGACTCCAGCAGCCTTTTATGGACATACGACGGAGAGAGATAGTTCAGATATGATCACGAGATGCCTGATAGGCAGTCGTGTCGATCTTCTTTGCGGAAGCGGGATCCGTCAGTTCACTGACAGAAAGGATGGAGTGCAGCTCCTGCAGGAGCTGGAACCGGAGTTCAGGCTTTGTCGTAATGTGTCGGAAATCAATCAGGAAAAGGGTAGGGTGCTCTGCATCGATGAGAAGATGGATGAAGCGGCAGGAGAGGAAAATCTTGATCTGCTCGCCGAGGCTACCCGGCAGTCCATTGAAAAACTTCAGGAACTCAGCAATGACGGATTTTTCCTTATGGTCGAAGGGGCGAAGATTGATTATGCCGGACATTCGAACTGTTTCCCTGGTTCCGTTCTGGAGATGCTCAGTTTCGATAAGGCCATTGCTGAATGTATGAAATTCGCGGATGAGAACGGTGAAACCCTCATTGTCGTCACCGCAGATCATGAGACCGGTGGACTCATGCTTCTGGATGGCGATATCCATAGCGGCAGGGTAATGGGAGTCTATTTCACTGATGACCATACACCATCCTTGATACCGGTATTCTCATATGGCCCTTATTCCGACCAGTTCAAAGGTGTATACTGGAATGTCGACATTCCTCTTAGAATCATGGATTTAACCAAGTGATGCATATGAAGCGCTTACTCCTGACTTTAGTCGTAAGTGTTCTTGCCTCAGGCATGATGGAGGCTCAGGATCTCAAGTCCGGTCCTTATGAGCTGCCGTACAAGAACACTTATGTGAAGAATATATTTGTTTCAGAAAATCCTTTCAGGACAATGACTTCGGAAAGGATTGTTCCTCGTTCTTTCAAGGAGGCGAAGGAGGTTTTGCCGGCTCCGTTCTGGGAGGGACATGCGGAAGAGGTAAAGATGTACTGGGAGGCCTGGAAGATCGCCATCGGCAACATCCGTCAGCCTCTGGAAGGTTCTGGATTTGTCTCTCCTTATCTGGATATCGCTTACAATGGTAACATTTTCATGTGGGATGCTTCTTTCATGATGCTGTTCGCCCGCTATGGGTATCGTTTCTTCCCGTTCCAGAGGAGTCTGGATAACTTCTATGCGAAGCAGCATCCGGATGGATTCATCTGTCGGGAAATCCGGTCTGATGGTTCGGATTGTTTTGAACGTTATGATCCGACTTCTACGGGACCGAACCTTCTTCCATGGGTAGAATTGGAATATTACAGGCAGTTCGGAGATCTGGATCGTCTTCACAGGATTTTCCCGGCACTGTGCGCCTATGTGGACTGGTGGCGTGAGAACAGGACCTGGCAGAACGGTACCTACTGGTCCAGTGGATGGGGAACCGGCATGGATAATATGCCGAGGGTTCCGGAAGGTTGTAATCCGATTTATTCCCATGGACATATGATCTGGCTGGATACCAATCTGCAGCAGCTTCTTGTGGATGAATCCCTCCTTCAGATCGGTTTCTTCATTGAAAGATGGCAGGAAATCGAAGATTGCGAGGATGAGATCCGCTTTCTGAAGTCATATGTCAATGAGCACCTTTGGAACGAAGAACAGGGTTTCCTGTTTGATCAGTATCGAGACGGATCGCTCTGCGCCACCAAGGGTATCGGCGCTTTCTGGGCTTTGCAGACCAATGTCCTGTCGAAAGATAAGATGGATCGACTTGTCGCCCACCTTTCCGATACCAATGAATTCGCCCGTCCTCATGCTGTGCCTTCACTGTCTGCCGATCATTCCAAATATAAGGATAACGGCCGGTATTGGCAAGGTGGAGTCTGGCCGGGAACAAATTATATGGTCATCAACGGCTTGTGGAAACAGGGCTATCTGGAACAGGCTCGTGAAATCGCTGAAAACCACTATCGTGCAGTCTTCGAGGTCTGGAAGAAGACAGGCACTTTCTGGGAATATTATGCGCCGGAGAAAATTGAACCGGGCTTTATGGCCAGAAAGGACTTTATCGGCTGGACCGGACTGCCGCCTATCGCAGTCTTCATCGAATATATATTGGGCATCAAGTCTGATTTCTCGCAAGGGAAGATAGACTGGGACCTTACGGTGACCGACGCTTGCGGCATTGAACGTTATCCGTTCGGACCAGATGGTATGGTCAGCCTGAAGGTGGAGAATCGTCGATCGCTTGCAGATCGTCCTCGTATTACGGTAGAGACGAATGTTCCTTTTGACCTTATGGTCAGGTGGGGTGACGGTCAGTCTTCGGAACTTCATGTCGAGAAGAGCGGAACCCTGAAATTTTAAGAATAGATAAACTGTTGAATTTTTGTTGAAAAATGAAGATTACCGTTGATCTGGGCGGCACGAATGTCAGAGCCGCTTTAGTAGATGAATCCGGTATCGTCCGGATCTGTTCGGAAAACTGCAAGTCAGACGGAACGGAACGGGAAGTCCTGGAACAGATTGCTGGCTTGATTGCTGGCTTGATCGATCATCAGGTGGACGGCATAGGGATAGGTGTCCCTTCAGTCTTGGACACGGAGAAGGGAATCGTCTATGATGTCATCGGGATTCCTTCCTGGAAAGAAGTCTATCTGAAAGATTTTCTAGAAAAGCGTTTCGGGCTTCCGGTCCATCTGGAAAATGACTGCAACTGCTTTTCTTTGGGTGTTTCCAATTTTGCGGAAGGCCGTGATTTCCGGGAAGTGGTCTGTGTGACTCTGGGTACCGGTGTCGGCAGCAGTCTTGTTGTAGATGGGCATCTTTATTCCGGTCATAATACCGGTGCCGGTGAAATCGGCAACATTCCTTATCTGGACAAAGATTATGAATTCTACTGCAGTAGCCGTTTTTTCGTGAGCAAGGGAACGACTGGTCGGCAGGCCGCTGAAGCCGCTTCGCAGAATGATCCGGAGGCATTGGCCTATTGGAAGGAATTCGGCGTACATATGGGACGGCTTTTGACCTTGATCATCTATGCTTATGATCCTGAAGCTGTGATTCTCGGAGGTAGTATCGCACAGGCATTTGACTTTTTCAAGGCAAGCATGTCTGCGGAATTGAAAAATTGCATTTATCAGAAATCAGTATCGAAGCTTCACATTCTTCCATCCAAGGGAGAAAACATGGCTTTGCTCGGAGCATCCGTATTATGAAATCATTGAATCATCTATCCGTTTCTTTATTTCTGGCTATCCTGTTGGCCGCATGTTCTGCAGATCAGGATATGCAGATGCTGTCGGTCATCCCGGCGCCTCAGGAGGTGAAGCTGAAAACCGGCGTCTTCGCTGCCGGGCCGGAAACACGCATTGTCTTGGAAAGAGGTCAGGATATTTCCGCTTCTCTTCCGGAGATGCTCGACGCTTATTTTGAACCTTTACTTTCCTCATCGCCGGAGGTCATCTGTTCGGAAAACATTGAAACGGGGGCCATTAATCTTGGATTATGTCCTTCTCTTCCCAAGGAGGGGTATATGCTGAAGATCAGCCCTTCCTCCATTGTGCTCAAGGGAGGCTCGAATGCAGGGCTGTTCTATGGTCTGCAGACACTTTTTCAAATGTTCTCGACCGGACGAAAAGGTCTGACGGTCGCTGCGGCGGAGATATCGGACTATCCGGTATTTCCTTATCGTGGATTCATGCTTGATGCCGCTCGTCATTTCTTTACGGTCGATGAAGTCAAGGAAATGCTGGACATCATGGCTTTTCATAAGTTGAATGTTTTTCATTGGCATCTGACGGATGATCAGGGCTGGAGGATTGAAATCCATAGCTATCCTGAACTGACCAGGATCGGTGCATTCAGAAAGCGGACACTCGTCGGAAAAGATCCGGGCGGTCATTATGATGAACATACGCTTTTCGATGAAAGACCTTATGGCGGATTCTATTCCCAGGAGGAAATCCGGGAAGTGGTCGCCTATGCCGCCGAACGGAATATCACGGTCATTCCTGAAATCGAATTTCCGGGCCATGCCGTGGCTGCCCTGGCATCCTGTCCTTGGCTGAGCTGTACAGGGGAGCAGTATGAAGTGCGACAGACTTGGGATATCGATGATCGCACCTTCTGTATCGGTAAGGAATCGACTTTCACTTTCATGGAAAATGTTCTGGAAGAGGTCATGGAACTGTTCCCGTCCGGCTATATCCATATCGGCGGAGATGAATGTCCGGTAAAGATGTGGAAGAATTGTCCTGATTGTGCCGTACGTATGAGGGAAGAGAATATCGGGACAGAACGTGGACTTCAAGGCTATGCGCTCCGAAGAATCGGAAAGTTTGTCGAGGAACACGGCAGACATCTTATCGGATGGGATGAAATTCTGGAGGCCGGTATTGATCAGGAGACAGTCGTGATGTCCTGGAGAGGTACAGAAGGCGGCATCCGCGCGGCCAGGATGGGAAACCGGGTCATCATGTCTCCGACTTCACATTGCTATTTTGATTATTACCAGTCAGAGGAAACGGAGAAGGAACCATTGGCTTGGGGAGGGTATCTTCCTGTCGGACAGGTCTATTCTTTCAATCCGGTTGAGGGACTGGATGAAGAACAGGCTTCCCATGTGCTGGGAGTCCAGGCCAATCTGTGGACGGAATACATAGCGGATCTCTGGCAGGCAGAGTATATGATGCTGCCACGTCTGGCTGCTTTGTCTGAAGTCGCCTGGTCATCGGAGCATGACTATCCTGATTTCATGACAAGATTATCCTGTATGCAGCGTCTGTATGAGGCTGCCGACTGGAATTTCCGCAGGTTGAAATAATTGCATGAAAACCTACGTGAAGTGAGGAGTAAAATACGTGATACTACACTATTTGTCTATGCAAAATAGGTACTTTTGCCAATAACCATATAAACTACATAAAATTAGCTGATCCTATAAAAAGTCTATTCTTTCTGCGGCGCGGAAATCTTGCCGCAGGGTAGAGTATTTTTAATGACAGACTGTTTACACTTATATTAATACATTTTTAACACTTCAACTTATTAACAAACCAAATTATGAGAATGGATTTATCTTTCATTGAAAAGAATCATTCATGGATTCATTTTCTTCTGGTCAGCATACTTTTCTGTATGTTGTCATTGCCAATTCAAGCTCAGAACAAGATTACTGTTAATGGTTCAGTAACTGATAATTCTTCAGAACCGCTTGTCGGAGCGTCGGTCCTTGTCAAAGGAACGACAGCGGGAGTCGTTACGGACATCAACGGTAAATTTGAGATTGAGATCGCATCAAATGCTGAATTGGAAGTTTCATATATCGGATACGTTACTAAAGTCGTTCCGGTAGAGAACCGTTCCAGCATCAAGATCATCCTTGAACCGGACGCAGTCGCTCTTGAGGGAGTGATCGCCATCGGTTATGGTACTACCCGTAAGGAGGACCTTTCAATGGCGGTTTCTTCAATGAAGGTGGACAACTCTATCAAAAGCCGTTCATCTGATATCGCTACGGTGCTCCAGGGCCGTCTTCCTGGTGTCACGGTGCAGCAATCCGGAGACCCGATGAAGAAAGCATCGATGTCTATCCGTGGACGAGGCTCCAAGGGTATTGACGGAGATCCGACTTCTGGTGATGGAGTACTTTTCGTCGTCGACGGTGTGCCTAATGCACCTTATATGGTCGAAGATATTGAAACGATCACCATTTTGAAAGATGCCGCATCCGCTGCGATCTATGGTGCATCAGTAGGATCTTCCGGCGTCGTGCTCATCACTACGAAGCAGGCGAAGGCTGGTAAGGTCAACGTCAATGTCAACGCTTCCTGGGGACTTGAGCAGGTTTCCAATCTTCCTAAGATGTTGACTGCAGAACAGTATAATAAGGTATGGGCGAAGGCTGTCGAGAACAACCCTTCAGTGAATCTTCCTTCTGCGTCCAATCCTGAACTTTTCCCGTTCGGAGCAGTTACGAGAACCGATTGGCTGGATGAAATCTTCCGCCTCGGTTTCAAACAGCATTATGGAGTTTCCGTCACTGGAGGTACAGATAAGATCAGATCAGTGTTCAGTGCTTCCTACAATGACAATAAGGGTATTCTGCTGAACACCTGGGCTAAAGAGTTCGGTGGTAAGTTGCATACTGATTTCCAGATCACTCCGTGGTTGAAGCTCTATGAACGTGTCTCCGTGAACATTTCCAAGGGACAGGGTAACGTGCCGACTACACATCAGGGTCCTATCATGGGCGCTATCTGGTATCCTCGTTTCGCGCCGGTATATGAGATGAAAGAGGATGGATCTTATGATCTTGATGCAGATGGCAACCGTTATTTCGGTGGTACGGTTCCGAAATGGGCCACAGTCAGCGGAACTCCTCTGATCTACAATCCTGTCGCTTACCTGGAAAGGATGCACAGACTATATCCTTCAAATCAGGTGTTTTCTACGACAGGTATCGTGATCAATCCGATCAAGTCTTTGACAATCAAGTCAGAATTCACTGCTGATATGAAGCAGGCTGAAGAAGATTGCTTCTATCCGAAAATGACGGAAATCGGTCTCAAGAGAGAGGAAAACTTCCGTGAGCAGTTCTTCAACGATTTTTCTCACTGGCTTTCCGAGACGACCATCTCTTGGGATGAGACTTTCGGCAAACATCGTATCGGTATCATGGGTGGCTTTACAGCAGATTGGAAGAGCCACAAGTCAAGAGCGATCTTTACAAGAGCTTATCCTTCAGAGAATGAAAACGAATTACTTTGGAGTCTTGCCGGTAATTGGAGTTCCAAGCAGCCGCAGGAATCAAGATATGATTATGCCATGGCTTCTTTCCTTGCACGTGCTTCCTATTCTTATGATGACCGTTATTTCTTGACTGCAAGTATCCGTCGTGACGCTTCCTCGAAACTCCCGGTATCCAAGAATTATGACTGGTTCCCTTCTGTATCAGGTTCTTGGAAACTCAGCTCAGAGCATTTTTACGAGAATTCTGCTGTCAAGAACGTGATGAATCTCTTCAAGATCAGAGCCGGTTGGGGTAAGGTCGGTAACGTGGATCTTTTCTCCAATGACGTCACCCGAGTAGAGCTTCTCAACTATGACTGGCCGATCATTCTCGGTAGCAAGAACGAGCAGGAACTGTATGGAACATATCTGAATACTATTCCGAATATGAATGCCAGATGGGAAACTACAGTCCAGACAAGTGTCGGACTCGATCTCGGATTCTTCCAGAACGCTCTTGAAGTTTCTCTGGACTGGTATCGCAAGGAAACCAGAGATCTTATCGACTTTATCCCGACACCACCGCAGGTCGGTGTGCAGAAGGCTCCTCTAGGAAATATGGGTAATGTGCTGAATACAGGATGGGAACTCACGGCCAACTATAACGGTGAAGCTTGCAATGGTGATTTCACGTACAACGTCTGGGGCAACTATTCCTATAACAAAGGTTATGTCAGGGAATATGGTAATCGTGATGAGCCTATCAGACATGATAGGCCGGACGTGAACTCAAGTTCGGTTCTCTACTCTATGGCCGGTCAACCATGGTATTCATTCATGGTTTATGAAACGGACGGTATCTTCCGTTCACAGGAAGAAATCGACAACTATACCTTCACTGATCCTGAAACCGGCCTTTCTTCACCGGTAATGCCTAATGCTCAGGTCGGTGACTTGAAGTACAAGGATACGAACAATGATGGTAAGATCAATGATTCCGATAAGGTATTCGCAGGATCTTATGCACCTGTCCATTCTTTCTCATTCGGAGGATCCTTGAACTGGAAAGGTCTGGACTTCTCCATCATGTTCCAGGGTGTTGCAGGCAACAAGATCTACAACGGAATGAAACAGATGGCGATGAACGGTCGAAATGACTATGGTAACTTGACTACAGAGGTGCTTGACACCTGGGATTTCAATCCTACTGGAAGCAAATACCCACGTCTCGGTATCGCTGAAGACAAGAACGGTAACTACACCAACTTCTCAGACATTTTCCTGGAGAAGGGTGATTACTTGAGACTCAAGAACATCACTTTGGGTTATACTCTTCCTGTTTTCGTAAAGGGTATGCCATCCATCAGGTTCTATTTCAGTGCAGATAACCTTGCTACATTCACCAAGTATTCAGGTGTGGACCCTGAAGTCGGCAATTATGGTGTGGATAACGGTGTTTATCCTGTTGCACGGTTCTACAACTTTGGTATCAATATTAATTTCTAATATTAAAAGTTGAAAACGATGAAAAAGTCTTTATTAACAATAATATCAGTCGTAAGTGTATTTTTCATGTCTGGTTGCTCAGACTTCCTGACTGTTGAAAAATATGGTGCCTCTACAGCATGGAAGACAGAGGAGGATGTCAAAAAGGCTGTTGTCGCATTGTGGTCCAATGTATCCAATGATTCAGAGGGTATGACCGGACGTGGTATCATGTGGTTCGAGTGCTGCAGCGATAATCTGACGGTGGGTAGACCTCAGGCAGAGGCCAATCAGATCCGTAACTTCCGTATGTCGGAGTCCAACGGACGTGATGCCAAGGATGTCTGGCCTAACTGCTACAAGATCAATGCTAAGGCAAACAATATCATCAAGCTTGTTCCGGAAATGAATGTCAGCGATGCTTGTAAGAACGATGCGATCGGATGTGCATATTTCATGAGAGGACTTGCCATGCTGTGGCTGGCACCATATTATGGTGATGGCGGTCATAACGGTGGTATTCCTATCATTCTGGATACGACAGAGCCGAACGATATGGATGTCGAGCGTCCGAAATCAGTGCTTGCAAACTACAGGCAGATCATTGCCGACTTTCAGAAAGCCGCAGAACTGCTCCCATATTTCTCTGAAAGGAAACTGGAGGATTATGGATTGCCTCATAAAGGCGCAGCATGGGGATTCGCTGCAAGAGCTGCGCTATATGCTGCAGAATATGATGCTTCATATTATGAAGTCGTAAAGCAGATGTGCGATAATGTCATGAATATGACTGGTGCTGACAAGAGAGAGCTGTTCGATGACGGAACAGACCAGGCTTTCGCGAATCTTTGGAGAAAGGAGCAGAACTTCGGTCGTGAATATCTTTTCAACTTCCTCGGTAATGTTACCGATGGACCTAAGTTCCATGGCATGTCCTTCCATAATGGAGGTTGGGGCCTGTATAATACATGGGGATATTTCCAGCCGACTTACAATCTTTACTCCGCTTACCCTGAAGGTGATATCAGGCGTGATGCAACGATTCTGTTCCCGGGTGACCATATTCAGTTCGTCGGTTCAGATGTCTGCTATGGCGGTTATGGCGAGAAAGTCGATAAATGGGGTGGAAAAGGAGAATTCTTCTTTGAGATTTCTTCCGATTCCGGTATGACGTTCCGCAAATTCATGTCTCCTTGGGAGGATATCGACTGTATTGGTAAGGAAGTCAACACCAATGGTGACAATGCTTCCAATACGCTTGGAATGTGTCTTCTCAGATATGCTGATGTTCTGCTCATGAAGGCGGAGGCTCTGATCTGGACTGAAGGTGAAGGTAATGCTGAGGCAAAGCTATTGCTGAATCAGATTCGTCATCGTGCACGTATTCCTGAGACCAGTGATGCATCCAAGGCGGATCTTAAATTGCAGCGCCGTCTTGAACTTGCATTTGAGTTCATGCCGAGCCGTCATATCGACCTTGTCCGTTGGGGAGATGCACAGGAAGTATATGCTCAGCCAACCCTTGCTGTCAAATCAAAATGTGATGATGTGACTCATGAAGTTACGACAGAGGTCTTCCATTACGATGAAGGACGTACATTCGATCCTCAGAAAGACCATGTCTTCCCGCTGCCGGCAGCTGCGTTTGACGGTACTGTCAACCTCAAGCAAAACAAAGGATTTTAATATTTTTCAGATATATGTTGAAAAATCAGTTGAAATATTTCATAGTGATCTTTCTGTTTCTTTTTCCGGTCTCGCTGACCGGAAAAGAAACGGTCACTTTGAAAGTCTTCTGCTGGAATATCCATGGTTTCACGGATATGGAAGGCTTTCCTTTATCTCTTGATAAGTATGCAGAAAAAGTTAAAGCCAAAGATGTCGACATCTTCGTTTCCAACGAATTCGCTACTGCATATCAGGAGGATGGCCATAGAGAAAAGATGGCCGAGTTCGCTTCTAAATTGGGAATGTACTGTTATTTCGTCGAATCTTATCCGAAGAGTGAGGGATATTACGGAAACGTGATTTTATCCAAATATCCTATTGTATCAGCCGGCTCTGAACTTCATCCGTACAAACATGCGAAAGGTCCTGGAAACTATCAGTGGAACAGTAATGAAATGACAGCGCTCTGGGGTGCTGATCAGCGAAGTGTCGGTTATATAGATATTGCTGTCCCTTGCTCGAAGGGAACGCAGATCGTCAGAATCGGTTGTTCTCATTTTGATCATATGGGGAAAGAGGCCGTCCGTACCAGGCAGGCTGATGTCGCTGTCGATTTCCTGAGATTGGAGAATCCTGTGTACCCGACCATTTTCATGGGCGATCTGAATACAGGGAGTGAGATGACATTACAGAGATTGTATGATCTGGGTACCATTGTGAAGAATACCTGGGTGGACTATATCTTTGTATATCCGAAAACGGATATCTGGCATATCGTGTCATCAGAAACAGTATCAGCTGGCGGATTGTCAGACCATGATGCCATTTTTGCAGAACTGCAGTTGGATATTTAATGTATAGGATATGAAGAAATCGTTTATTTTACTTTCTTTCGCGCTCTCCTGCATGCTTCCGTTCGTTTCATGTTCGAAGCAGAATGGAAAAGGGGGGGATGATGATAAACCGGCGGTGCTCACTTCTACGGTCATATCGTATGTTTCTGGTCTGGATGACAAATGTATGTTTGCAAAGGCTGAGAACGGAGACCTTGCTTTGAAGTATTGCAAGGATATCATGAAGAACGGGAAAACCGTTAAATTGCTGGATCGTACAGATCATGAAGGTTTGCTGCCGCTTCTGGCTTTTCAGACAGAGAATGCCAGATTCTCGGCTAACGTTTTTTCCGGAAGCAGCAGCGATATGTATGAGGCGTCTACTCTTATTCTGGATGCTCCGACACGTTCCTGCCAGTGTTTCCATATCAATGGTGATTCTTACTTGACCTCTGTACCTCAGAATGTCGATGGGAAGATTCGGAGAATGGGGGAGAACGGAGAAGTCGCATCGACCAAGAATGTGAACATCGAGATGCAGTTCTGTACGACGAGGATCAAGACGGTTGAGGATGTCAGCGCTTTCGTCAGGACTGACGGCGTTCTGTCGAAAGTCATCGCAGACAGGAAGAATGTCCTGATTGTTGGCACCGTGAAGGCGGATGCGGCAGAAACGCTCAAGTCCGGTGTCAAAGATCTGGATGGAAAGTATTCCGTGCAGATACTTGCGGCCGGTAAGGACTATGCTCTTTTCATGCTTTCCTCATCTCGGTTCTGGAACCTCAATGAAGTCCGGACAAAAGATATCTGTCCGGGACTGAAGGCATATGAGGTGGATGTGAAATGGTCATGATCTGAGTATTATGGCTAGTGTTGTATTTCTGACCGATTTTTCTGAATCTTATGCCAGAGATCTGATGTTGGGGATCGCGCGTTATTCGCACGATGTTGGAGAAGCTTGGACCATCTGCCGCTTCCCGTTGTCATTCCGTGACTCTCTTGGTATCGGCTCGGTCGTAGAGCATGCCAAGAAAATCAAGGCTGATGCGATTATCGGTCAATTTTATGACACAGATGACATGAACTTGTTCCGAGAAGCCGGGATCATCGCTGTGGCCCAGGACTTCAGGAACAGGTTCGCTTCATTGATCAATATCACCGGAGAGTATTTCCGGGCAGGAGAACTTGGCGCGGATTATCTGATCCGCAAAGGATTTGTCAATTTCGCGTTTTACGGAATCCCAGATGTCGTCTGGTCTGAAGAGAGGAAAATCGGATTCCGGAAACGTCTGCAGGAAGTGAATCCGGATTATACATTTTCGGAATTCCTGACTTCCGGCAATGTGACATGGAATTATGATATCGAGTCAACTTGCCGGTGGTTGGTCAATCTGCCGAAACCTGTTGCGATCATGGCTTGTGATGACAATCATGCATATTACATCACAGAGGCTTGCCGCATCATCAGCATTGACCAGGGAAACAGACAGGTTCGTATCCCGGAAGATATCGCGATTCTTGGAGTAGATAATGACGAGTCGATCTGCAGATTATCTTCTCCGAATCTTTCTTCCATCAGTCAGTTTGTAGAGCAAGGAGGCTATAAGGTAGCTGAAACCATCGACTCCATCATTTCCGGACAGATCAAGATGTCTGAGGTCGAGGATATCGTCGTCAGAGTCGGTGAGGTCATTCCACGGCAGTCTACGGATATTTTTGTCAATGATGATCCGCATATAACCAAGATCCTGAGATACATTCACGAGAATATTACGGACAAGATTTCAGTGGATGATCTGGTTCAGCAGGTTCCATTGTCCAGAAGACTTCTTGAAATCCGTTTTCATAAGGCGATGGGGACCTCTATATATGACTATATCATCAGAACACGGGTCGATTGCGTCGCACATGGACTTAATGAGGGGCTCCGTGTGGCAGAAGCAGCGGCTGCGATCGGTATAACAGATGTCAAGAATCTGTCCAGAGCATTCAAAAGGATCAAGGGAGTGACTCCATCCGAATATTGGAAGCTGAAACACAAATGCAAATTGGAAAAGGAATGATTATGAAAAAATTTTTATTGAGTTTGATGCTGCTGGCCGGAATGTTGACGGCAGCATATGCAGATAGTGGACTGCATTTCAGAAAGGACGGTACGTTCAAGATCGTTCAGTTTACAGATACGCATATCATCGGACTGCCTGGTTCCGGTTCAGAGGTCGCTATCCAGGTTATTCAGGAGACAGTAGCGGCTGAAAAGCCGGATCTGATCATCATGACAGGCGATATCGTGACAGGAGAGCCGGCAGAACCTTGCTGGGAAATGTTGCTTTCCTGCCTGAAAGAGATCGGTCTACCTTTCATTGTCCTGAACGGCAATCATGATACGGAGCAGGATATGGAGTATGACCGCTTCACTTCCATGATCGTCTCTACTCCAGGTTCTTTGAATCGCAGGAACCGTCAGGGAGAACTGGCAGATCTTGCTGTGGAGGTCAAGAGCAGGAATGGCAGGGTGGGGACGGTACTTTATTGTCTTGATTCCCATGCGAACTGCTTCTATCCTGGAATCGGTGGTTATGCCTGGATTACAGGTGACCAGATCGAGTGGTACAGAAAGATGTCCGATAAGTTCACTTCCAGAAACGGAGGAAAACCGGTGAATGGACTTGCTTTCTTCCATATTCCGTTGCAGGAATATACAGCGGCCTATAATGAAGGAAAAGGACCGCGAAGCGGTATCCGTCTGGAGCACGAGTGCCCGTCAGATATCAATAGCGGCCTTTTCCGCGCGATTCTGGAACAGGGAGATGTGATGGCAACGTTCACGGGACATGATCATGACAACGATTACATTGCTCCTTACAAGGGTATCTATCTCGGCTATGGACGTTTTTCCGGTGGTAAGACGACTTACATTGATCTGATGCCGGGCGCGCGTCTCATTACGCTCTATGAGAATCAGAGGAGGTTCACAAGCTATATCCGACTGAAGGACGGACGTATCATCGACAATTTTGCCAGTGATTCAGAAATCGCCGTACCGGCTCCTGTTTTCGATGGAAATTGTTGGATGGAAGAGGTTGATGGAATGATTCCGATCTGCAGAATGTCAATTCCTGCATCACACGACAGCGGTGCCATGGTTCCGGAAGAAATGATGCAGACTCAGGACAGGACCATAGCTGCGCAGCTGGCTGCCGGTATCAGGGGATTTGATATCCGTCTCATGCCTATGCGGTCGAAGAAACTGGGTGTCTTCCATGGACCTGTCTATCAGAACATCACTTGGGAAGATGACGTTCTACCGGAATTCATCCGTTTCCTTGAGAATCATCCATCGGAGGCTCTGATCGTATCCCTCAAGAATGAAGGAGCGGCAAGTGACTATTATGTGCAGTATCTTGCAAATACTTTAGGTAAGGAAGAGTATCAGAAATACTTCGTGGAGGATTTCGACGCTGCTCTCACATTGGAGGATTGTCGTGGAAAGATCCTCTTCATCCATCGTGACGAGACTGGTGAAATCTATCCAGGTGCCTATGTTCAGGGATGGGGAGACAACTGTGCATCTGAGATGTCTCTTGTCGATCGGAAACATGGCGGTTCAGCAACGGTAATGCTGCAGGACGAATATCTCTTCAGGTATGCGGGCAAAGCTCCGTTCAAGTCTCAGATCGTTCTGAAGAATCTCATGACTGCTCTCGCTGAATCTCCGGCTTCCACAAAATGGGCAGTCACCTTTGCCAGCGCGACAGCGGCACCGTATGATTCTCCTGCATCATTCGCTGAAATCGTCAATCATGCAGTATGGCATGAACTTCAAGGCCTTGACGGAGGTTGCGGTATAGTATTCCTTGACTTTACCGGTTCAGAGCATGGCAGCATACTGGTCAGGAAACTGATTGAAATGAATCTGCAGTAATCGTGGGCAGCGGCAAGAAGGCTCTCAGCGAGAGAGTGCTGCAATATGTTCAGATGGCTTCATCAACTATGCAGGAGATGGAGCCATCTGTTTTCTGATTGCCTTTGACAGGGCATGGAACCTTGCTCGGAGAAAAGTCCAGAATCGGGGGAGTCCTTATAACGCCCTTTATCTGTTCTGTCGTAAAGCAGGTTTCGTAATAGCCATCATGAAGTCAAGAAGGAATAATTTCAGATTTAGATAGATGTATCGGTCGATGTTCATATTTGAGAATTTTATGTGTTTCAGCAATAGTGTATATGAAGATAGCAGATTTTCTTGAATCATTCAGAAAAAGGTGCGGAAATTAGAAAGGAGATATGTGCTCTTTTCCTGGCAGACAAGCGCATAAAAGAAGATCGCCACTCTGAAACTTCAGAATGGCGATCTTGGTGACCCCGACAGGATTCAAACCTGTAACCTTTTGATCCGTAGTCAAATGCTCTATTCAGTTGAGCTACGGGGCCGAGTATATGTCAATTACTCTGCTGATGGAGCAATGTTCATTTTCTCTTTGATTCTAGCCTTCTTTCCGGAGAGCTCTCTCAGGTAGAAGATTCTTGCTCTACGAACCTTACCGATCTTGTTCAGCTCGATGGAGTGGATGAACGGTGACTCCATTGGGAAGATCCTTTCGACTCCTACACCGCTTGCAACTCTGCGGACTGTGAAAGTTCTTGTTGCTGCAGAGCATCCTCTGAGCTGGATAACTACTCCTCTGAATTTCTGGAGTCTCTCTTTCTCACCCTCTTTGATCCTGTAGGTAACGGTGATAGTGTCACCTGCTTTGAATTTCGGGTAGCTTGCGACCTTCTCGTTCTTGAAACTGTCGTTTACGATATCAATAAGATTCATTGTCTTAAAAAAAATTAAGGTTTGTGGCAACGTTACGAACTTTTTCATACCCAGCGTAAGAGGTTGCTTTTCGTTTGGGATTGCAAAGGTAAGTATAAAATCTGAACTTCCAAACTTTTCTTGAAAAAAATACAAAAAAGTTTAAAAAAGATTTTTCAAGCGGTCGAAGAAGCTTTTATCTTCCTTGGACGGATCGGGTCTCATGCCTTCCATCTTTCTCATTTCCTCAAACTTCTCTTTTTCTTCACGGCTCAGTTTCTTCGGAACCCAGACAGCGATCTTCACATAGAGGTCACCGTTGCCGTAGCCGTTCACGGTCGGGAGACCTTTACCTTTCAAGCGCAGTGTCGTGCCGGATTGGGTACCCGGTTCAATCCTGATCTTGTAGGGTCCGTCGATGCAAGGGATTTCCGCCTCACAGCCGAGAACGGCATCTGGGATTGAAATGATCTTTGTATAGAAAAGGTTGTTGCCCTCTCTCTTCAGCTCCTTGTGTTCGATCTCATCGATCACGACCAGCAGGTCACCGTTCACGCCACCGTTCTTGGCTGCATGACCGCCACCTCTGACATTGAGCTGCATACCGCTTTCCACACCGGCCGGAATCTGTACCTTGACGGTCTCGCGTTTGCGCTCCAGTCCTGTACCGTTGCAGCCGTGACAAGGGTTCGTGATGATCTTGCCTTCACCGCCGCACTGCGGACAAGTCGTGTAGGTCACCGTTCTTCCGAAGAGGCTGTTGACGACGCGCTGCTGCTGTCCGCTACCGTTGCAGCCCGGACAGGTCTTCACATCGCTGCTGTTCTTCGCGCCTTTACCGTTGCAGGCATGACAGGGGACATTCCTCTCGATGCTGATCTCCTTCTCACATCCGTTGGCGATCTCTTCCAAGGTCAGTTTCACGCGGACACGGATATCTCTACCTTTGACGACGCGCTGCTGGCTTCTGCCGGATCCGCCTCCGAAACCTCCGAAACCGCTGAATCCACCGAATCCGCTGCCTCCGAACATCTCCTTCAGAATGTCTTCCAGATTGTCGAAGCCCTGTCCGCTGAAACCACCGCCCGGCTGGCCGTCGATACCGGCATGGCCGAACTGGTCATATCTCTTTCTTTTTTCCTCGTCGCTCAGCACAGCATAAGCTTCTGCCGCTTCCCTGAATTTCTCTGCGGCACTCTGGTCGCCCGGATTCTTGTCCGGGTGATATTTGATCGCCAGTTTCCTGTACGCCTTCTTTATTTCTTCCTGGGTCGCGGTCTTGGCTACGCCCAGTACTTCATAATAGTCTCTTTTCTCTGCCATGGCCTTGTCAAATTCCTACAACAACTTTTGCATATCTGATGACTTTCCCGTTCAGGGTGTAGCCGTTCTGCACGACATCGAATACTTTTCCTTTCTTCTCATCTTCCTGTACCGGGAACTGTGCGACAGCCTCGTGGAGGTCCGTGTTGAACTCTTCACCTTTAGCTGCGATCTTCTCCAGTCCTTTCGTCTTCAGGTAGGATGTCAGTTTGTTGTAGATCAGTTCAGTACCTTCCTTGGCAACTGCGCTGTCCGTCGAATCCTTCAAGGCTTCCATCGCTCTCTCGCAGTCGTCGAGGATCGGAAGCAGACCCTTGATGGTCTCCATGGAAGCTACGCTGACCAGGTCCAGTTTCTCCTGGGAGGTCCTTCTGCGGAAATTGTCGAATTCCGCCATCAGCCTCATGTAGTCGTCTTTCTCTTTCGCTACTCCAGCCTTCAGTTTCTCCACCTCAGCTTCGAGTTCTTCCACTCTGCTCTTCTCCTTCTTGGATTCTTTCTTCTTTCCTCCTTTCTTCATCGCCTTCTCTTCTGCGTTCTCCTGCTGAGGAACCTCCTGCTGGATGTCTTTTTCTTCTTTGCTCATATATGATATTGTTTTTTTCTATGTCAATGGGGCCGGAATCTTCCGGATTCCGCCGTGTTGCTATCCACAAATAATCTGCCATTGAGAAAAAACTGACAATATGGCAGAAATCAGCAAGATGGACACTTCTGAATCCTGCTCAGCTGTCAGTTCGTTCCGCCAGGGATTTGGCGGCAAAGTTATAAACTTATATCTTTGTATTAAAATCTGAACCAATGGAAATGAAAATCGGAAATGATGCACGCTATGCTGTCGTCGGTTACGGCAGCTGGGCAACAGCGATTGTCGGCCTCCTCACGCAGACCGGAACTTATGTGAAATGGTATGTCCGCAATGCGGAGATTCTCGAGTCCCTGTCCGCAGAGGGAAGAAATGCGAAATATCTGCCGGAGTATGAGTTCGACCGTTCATTGATCGGTCCGAGCGATGATATCGATGAGGTTCTCCGTGATGCAGATGTCGTGATCATGGCGGCTCCTTCCGCATTCCTGAAGAAATTCCTGGAGCCGATGACGGTTTCCCTGGAGGACAAGTTCGTGGTCTCCGCCATCAAAGGCATCATTCCGGATGATTACAAGACGGTCGTAGAATACCTTCATGATCAGTTCAACCTTTCTTTCAGGCAGATGGGAGTCATTTCCGGACCTTCCCATGCCGAGGAGGTGTCCAGAGGACGCCTTTCTTACCTGACCATCGTCTCGACGGATCTGGACAACGCCCGCACGATAGGGGAACGGCTGCATGCCCCGTTCATTCATCTGAGCTATTCCACGGACATCTACGGCGCAGAATATGCGGCCATCATGAAGAACATCTATTCGTTGGCCGTGGGGCTGGCTGCCGGTCTGGGTTACGGAGACAATTTCCTGGCAGTCCTGGTTGCAAACTGTGCCGACGAAATGACCCGTTTCATCCAGCAGAGCTATCCGGATGAACGCAATACTTTGACATCGGCTTATCTCGGCGACCTGCTGGTGTCCTGCTATTCGGCCTACAGCCGCAACAGACGTCTGGGACTGCTGATCGGTCACGGATGCACCGTGAAGAGCGCACTCAATGAGATGACGATGATCGCTGAGGGGTATTATGCCGCGGAATGTATCCGGCACATCAATGTCCGGCATCAGGTGGAACTGCCGATCGCGGACATGGTCTATGATGTCCTCTATACCAGCTGCTCACCGCGTAAACGGATGAAGCAGCTGTGTGATTCCTTGATTTAGGCTTCCGCCTTTTCAGAAAGTTCGAGCCAACGCATTTCTTTCTCATCGGTGAGTTCCATGATTTCGCCGATGCGTTCTGATGCTTTCTGCAGCGCGTCGAATTCCATCGTTCCGGTAGCCAGCTCGGCTTCCAGTGCGGACTTCTCCTCGCTCAGCGCCGCCAGGTCTTTCTCCAGCTGTTCCAGTTCGCGTTCTTCCTTCCAGGTCAGTTTCTTTTTCTGAGGAAGCTTGGCCTGTGCCCGCAAGGTCTTGCCATCCACTTCCTTGCTCTCCTTCTCCTTGGCCCGTTCATTCGAACGCTGCTGGGCTTCGTAGTCTTTGATGAAGCTCCGGTAGGCACTGTAGCTGCCGATGAAATCCTTGATGATGCCGTTTCCGCAGAAGACGAAAAGATGGTCCACCAGCTTGTCCAGGAAATGTCGGTCGTGTGAAACGATGATCAGGGAGCCTCCGAATTCCTTCAGATACTCCTCCAGGATGTTCAAGGTCACGATGTCCAGATCGTTGGTCGGCTCGTCGAGGATCAGCAGGTTCGGCTGCTGCATCAGGATGGTCAGCAGGTAGAGCCTGCGTCGCTCTCCACCACTGAGCTTCTCGATCTTGTTGTGGAGCATGTCGTGCGGGAAGAGGAATCGGTTCAGCAGGTAGGTGTCGTTCACGATGTCCAGAACCGTATCTTCCGGGTTGAAATTCATGCCGCTCTGGTGATAGTAGCCGATCTTGATGGAATCACCTCTCTCGATCACTCCTTCCATCCTGCCTCCATCGGTCTCCGGATTCCAATTACCGGTGATCAGATTCAGGAAAGTGGTCTTTCCGGCTCCGTTCCTGCCGACGATGCCGACTTTCTCGTAGCGCTGGAACTTGTAGGAAAAATGATCCAGGTAGCAGACGCCGTCGTACCAGAAGCTGACATCCTTGCAGTCGATGATCTTCGTCCCCATGCGGGCCGGACCTTTCATATCTGCCAGGGACATCTGTTTCTGGGTGTAGACCTGCTGAGCGCGATCGTTCAGTTCATGGAAGGCATCGATGCGGTATTTCGCTTTTCCGCTTCGGGCGCAAGGAGTGCTCCGGATCCATTCCAGTTCACGACGGAGGATGTTCCTGACCTTGTCGGTCTCCGCGTTGTAGTTGGCGATCCTTTCTTCCCGTTTCTCCAGGAAGTTCTGGTAATCTCCTTTATAGGTATAAATGGCTCCATGATCCATCTCCATCACCGTATTGCAGACCCGGTCCATGAAATAACGGTCGTGGGTCACCATCAGCAAAGTGCAGCGGGAGCGGCCCAGGTACCCTTCGAGGAATTCGATGGCATCGATGTCCAGGTGGTTCGTCGGCTCGTCCATGATGAAGAAATCCGCTTCGCTGGCCAGCATCCTGGTAAGGGCTACACGTTTGATCTCTCCTCCGGACAGCTCCTTCATCTTCTGGTTCTGATCCGGGAGGTTGAAGGAGGTCAGGAACTTGATGACGCGGCGTTCATATTCCCAGAGATGTTCCTGATCCAGTCCGGCCGTGAATTCGGTACTGTCGGACATGATCTGGTCGAAGATTCCTTTCTCCGGGTCGAAGTCATACTCCTGTTCCAGGAAGGCGATGCGGATATCTTTCATGAACATGATCTTACCGCCGGAATCACTTTTGTCGTGTCCGGCCAGAATCCTCATGAGAGAAGTCTTTCCTGTACCGTTCGGGGCAATGAGGGCGATCTTGTCGCCCTCATTGATGTTGAATCCGATGTGTTCGAAAAGCACTTTCGGACCATATGATTTGGAGATGTTCTCGATCTGGAGATAACTTGCCATTCTTTTGTGCTATAGATTATTTGAAGAATTTGTCTACTTCCTTCACCGCTTCCGGCAGGGCGAAGACGGCGACACGGTCATATTCCTTGATTTCGGTATCTCCTACTGCGATGAAGGCTTCATTGCCCCGGACGATACCGCCGATGATGGCATCCTGAGGGAATTTCAGGTCCTTCAGCTTGCCTTTGGTGATCCTGCTGCCTGGCGTGACGATGAATTCCAGGGCCTCAGCGTTCGTGCCGCTCATGTATTTGATGAAGCGGACCTTGTTGCTGAGGGTGAACTTGAAGATTCTTCCGGCCGTGATGAGTTTCTTGTTGATGACCGCATCCACGCCCATGCTTTCCGCCAGACGGATGTATTCGATGTTCTCGACCTCGGCGATCGTCCTCGGAATACCCAATCGTTTCGCGGCGACACAGGCCAGAATGTTGGTCTCCGAACTTTTCGTCACGGCGACGAAGGCATCGTAGTCCCGGATGCTTTCCTCGATCATCAGGTCCGAATTCCGGCCGTCACCGTTGATGACCAGCACGTTGTTCGGTGTGATTTCGGAAAGTTCGAGACAGCGGTCCCTGTCTTCTTCGATGATCTTCACGGTTTCCACCTGCTTGCTGATCTGCTGGGCAACCATCTCGCCGATCCTGCCGCCGCCGAGGATCATGACGTTCTTGACGTTGATCTCGCTTTTGCCGACGTATTTCATCAGGGAAGCCATACCGTCCCGTTTGGCGATGATGAAGACCAGGTCATGGTACTTGAACTTCGTCTCCACGCTCGGAATGATGGTCTCATTGCCTCGGGAAATGGCGATGATCCTGAACTGGAGGTCATCCACATCTTCTTTCTGGCTGAATTCACCGATCTGCAGGTCAATGAGCGGGGAATCTTCTTCCAGCTTGTAGACGGAAATCATCAGCTTGCCTCGGGCGAAGTCCATGGAAGCGGTGGTCGCGTTTCTCTTGAGAAGGTCCACGATCTCGCCTGAAGCGATCTTTTCCGGATAGAAGAGCAGGTCGATGCCCAGCTCCGTGAACAGAAACTTGTTCTCGTAGGTCAGATATTCCTCGTTGTTGATACGGGCCGTAACCTTCTTGCTGCCCAGCTGCTTGGCCAGGATCGCACTGACGATGTTCACATCCTGAGAGGAGGCGGGGCTGACCGCAACGAAAAGGTCGGCATCCGGAACTCCGGCTTCATTGAGCACCTTGATCGAGGTCGGATTGCCCAGAACGGTGATCACGTCGGTGTTCATGCTCAAGGCATCCAGCCGTTCCGCATCGGAATCGATGACGGTGATATCATTGGACTCGTTGCTCAGCATCTTGGCCAGATGTGAGCCGACTTCTCCTGCTCCAGCGATAATTATTTTCATGACAGTTCAGTTATATGTTTGAAAACCTTCTTTCCTCTGATCAATGCTTGCCAGAGGATGGATTTTCCGTAAATTCCTTTGACTTTGAAGTCTTTTATGCCGGGTGTCCCGGCCAGCCAGGCCTCGATTTCCTCCGCAGAATATTCGCTGCGGAGATGTCTGAAGTCCTTGTGCGCGTCCCAGACTGCCTTCAGGTACTTGGGCTTGAGCATCAGCAGGTAGCAGATGCCGGACAGACCATCCATGCACATTCTCGTGAAGATGAGTCTCCAGGTCTTCTTTTTCGCAGCCTTGGCCGCATCGGCTGCGGTCATGCCTCGCTTGTAATTCTCCAGGGCAAAGGTCCGGGAGAGGTTGCTGCAGAGCATCAGCAGGTTGTTCCTGTAGTTCAGGTACAGCTTCCACGGTGAGTTCTGCGGAAGGGTCGCTCCTCCGATGTGCCAGACTGTGGATTGCGGGACAATGTCGATCTTCCAGCCTGCCAGCTGCATCCTCCAGCAGAGGTCGATTTCTTCCATGTGGGCGAAGAACCGGTCATCCAGTCCGCCCATTTCTTTCCATAAGGAGCTCCGGGTCATCAGACAGGCGCCGCTGGCCCAGAACACTTCCTTTGCCTGGTCATATTGTCCTTCATCCTTCTCGGTCCATTTCATCACTCTTCCCCGGCAGAACGGATAGCCGAACCTGTCGATGCAGCCACCGGCGGCGCCTGCATATTCGAAGCGGTCCTTTTCCAGGGCAGAGTGCAGTTTCGGGGCACAGGCTCCGCAGTCCGGATGGTGGTCCATCCATTCAGTCAATGGATCCAGCCAGCCTTCCTGGACTTCAATGTCGGAATTGATGAGCACGAAATATTCGGCATCGATTCCGGCCAGGGCCTTGTTGTAGCCACCGGTGAAACCGTAGTTCCGGTCAAACAGCAGGACCGGCGTATCCGGGAACTTCTGTTGCAGCAGCTCCACCGAACCGTCGGTCGAGGCATTGTCAGCAACGATGACCTGGGCATCCCTTCCTTCAACGGAACGGATCAGGAGCGGCAGATACCGCTCCAGCAGATCCCTGGTGTTCCAGTTCAATATGACGACGGCCGTCTTCATCTTAATGGCATCCGCATCCGCAGTCACCTTCACCATGTCCGCCGCAGCAGCCATCGCCATGCTCGTGCTCGCCGCCGCAGCCTTCTCCGTGTTCATGATCGCCGTGGCATCCACCGCCGCAGCCGTGGCATCCGCCCTCTTCGCCGTGACCGCCGTGGCAGCCGCAGTTGCTGTGGACGAATTCTCCATGGAGTCCTTCTTCCAGTTCCTTCTCCGTAGCTTCACGCACGGACAGGATCTCACCGGAGAAATTCAGAGTCTTGCCGGCCATCGGATGGTTGAGGTCCATCTTGACCGTTTCTTCTTTCACTTCCAGGATGAGGCCCGGGATGACTCCACCGCTGGCGGTCATCATCGGAACGGTCTTTCCGGCAACGAGCAGATCCTCGCGGACTTTTCCATTGACCTCAAAAGCAGCCTTAGGAAGGTCAATGATACGCTCCTGCTCGATTTCGCCATAGCCTTCCTCAGGGGTGAGGGTGAAGGCGAATTTCTCACCCGGCTCAAGGCCTGCGATGTTCTCCTCGAATTTCGCGAGGAGGGAACCTACGCCCTGGATGAAGTCCAATGGTTTCTCTTTGGTAGTATGATCGACGAGCTGGCCGTCAACATTGAGGTCATAGATGAGCTCAACGACTGAATGATTTGTAATTTTCATCTTATTGTTCTTTTTATTTATGATCAGTGTATTGTCGGGACTTTTCCTGCTCAGGCTGAGAAAGAGACATTCCCGAAGGCCAATGATGGGATCTGCCATCTGGAGCAGCTCCTGGCGTCAGTACCTGCCGCGATGAGGTGGTTCCACAGCTCAAGGATATTACCGGTGATGAGCATCCCCTTGATCGGGTGGAGCCGTTTCCCGTCCTTGAACGCGAAACCTTCGACCCCGAAGGAAAAGTCGCCGGTCACCGAGTTGCAGTTTCCGCCGTTGAAACCGGTCACGACGATTCCATCGTGGCAGATGGCCATAATATCCGCCAAATTTATATCATTTTCCGCCAATTTCAAATTTTCGTCTTTCAGGTAAGGCAGGAGGCATGGCCTGGAAATATCCTCCACGGTAGGAGCGATTCCCATTTTCGCGGCCATGTAGGTGTTCACGAAATATTCTTTCACGACTCCGTCGCTGATGATCGCGCTGTCCGTGGTGGCCACTCCTTCGGTATCGAAGAGACGGGAACCTGGGCGCCCAGGGGTCCGGGCAAGGTCCATCAAGGTGAGTCCTTCCGGGAACAGCCGGCGTTCGAGACTATCTTCCAGAAAAGACACTTTCTGCTGGATCGAAGAGGCGTTCAGCGCATTGAGGATCGGGGAGACCAGACGGGAACTGACGGAAGGATCGGTGATCATCGTGTAGTGTCCGGATGGCATCTCTTCCGGACCGATCTGGCTGATGGCCTTTTCCAATGCTTTTCTGGAACAGCTGGAGGCCTCGCAGCCGACCAGCCTGGAGGAAGCATCCCACCAGTAGCCGCTGTATTTGTGTCCTTCCTTGTCCTGGACGGTCACTTCGCTGAAGACGGAGAAGGAAGTTTCGGTCTGCCGGCCTTCGAAGCCTTGTGAATCGATCAGGTAATTGTCGTCGATGGAGTCGGACCATTCGCTCTCCACGCAGATGACTTCGTGGTCTTCACCTTTCAGCAGGGAAGGATCCAGGTCCATGCTGCGGGCGAAGCCGAGCCGTTCATCCGTGGTCAGGGAAAGGTAGGCCGGGTCGTAGAGCCCGAGTTCGTTTCCGTCCCGTGCATCTGTGGCCAGCCGTTCCTTTGCCGGAAGTTTCCAGCATTCATCGGGACCGAGGGTCCGGACCATCTCCAGGGCATTGCTGATGAAGACGGCAAGGGAGTCCTTGTCCAGCTTGTTCGTCGAGAACGTGCCGTACCGGCCGTCCGCGAACAGGTACATGTAAATGGAGCAATCGGCGTTGTGCGTCACTTTGTCGATTTCCCCGTCCAGGGTCGCGATGGTGTCCATCACGCTCTTGCTCAGGGAGATGCGAGCCTGCTCCGCTCCATGGGAGCAGGCATGTTCGATGCAGAAGCGTGCCGCTTCCTTTTCTATTTCCGTAATCATCATTCTCCTCCTACTGTAAGGTGGTCCACCAGTACGGTCGGGATACCGCAGGTGACCGGTACATTCTGTTCTTTCCCGCAAGTCCAGGTGCCGTTGTCGATCTTCAGGTCAGCGGCGACCATGCTGATGTCGGCTAAGGCTTCCGGGCCGTTTCCGATGACGTTGATGTCCTTGATCGGGGCAGTCAGCCGTCCGTCCTCGATGAGGAAGCCGCTCTTGACATAGAAGGTGAAGTCTCCTTCTCCGATCTTGACCTGTCCGTTGGAGAATTCATCGACATAGATGCCTTTCTTTACGCTGCGGATGATGTCTTCACGGGTGGTGTCTCCGTCTTCCATATAGGTCGCTCTCATGCGGGGGATCGGGTTGTAGCGGAAGGATTCGCGCCGGCCGTTTCCGGTGGATGGAACTCCGTACCAGGCCGCGCTGATGCGGTCGTGGAGGTAGGAGGTCAGGATGCCGTGCTCGACCATGTAGGTCTTCTGGGCCGGCACACCTTCATCATCGTAGTTTCCGGAACCTCTGTTGCCGGCGATCGTGCCGTCGTCGATGATGCTGATCTTGTCGGAACAGATCTTCTCGCCGAGTCTTCCGGCGAAGATGGACTGGCCTTTCCGGTTGAAATCCGCTTCGAAAGCATGGCCCATGGCTTCATGGAGCAGAATGCCTGAAGCGCCGGCTCCCATGACTACCGGCATCTGGCCGCCGGCCGGACGGATGGCTTCGAAACGCTCGTCGATGCCGCTGACCGCTTCTGCGGCCAGTTCGTCGATGAGTTCCTTGCTGAGCATTTCCGCGCCCATGCGGAAACTTCTGGAAACGCTCTTGCTCTCGGTCTTGCCGTTCTGCTGGAAGACGACAGAGGCGATCAGGCTGCCCATCGGGCGGGAATCGGTCGTCAGTTCTCCCGACGAGTTGTACATGAGGACGTCGCTGACTGAGCAGGAAATCCTCGCGATGATCTTGACGATCCTCGTGTCCTTGACCTTGATGGCGGCTTCCAGATCCTTCAGGACCCTGACAAGTTCATTGACCTTAGCGGTTCTCCAGTCTATCCGGGAAGGGTAGAGGTCATATCTTCGGTCTGCGGTCCGGGCATAATGTCGCGGTTCAGCAGGACTGCAGGCGATGGCTGAGGCCGCGTCTGCAGCCGCCAGCATGTCCGCCATGGAAGTGCTTTCGGAATAGGCATAGCCGGTCTTCTCTCCTTTGAGTACCCGGATGCCGACTCCATAGTCTGTATGTGAACCTCCGGAAGTGACTTCTCCGTCTTTCAGCAGCAGGTTCATGTAAGTGGTGTGTTCAAAATACAGGTCGCAAAAATCTCCTCCCTTCGAGAGGGCTCGGGCGGTGAGCTGCTCTAACCGGGGAGGAGCGATGGCGAACGTATCCATGTAATCGTTGATTGTCTTCATCTGTTATAGTTTGTTCTTTTCATGATCCGCGATGGCCTTGATCTCCAGGAAGGTCTTTTCGTCCTTGATGTTCACCGGTCCATTCTTCAATCCTTGTGCCACGACGCGGAAAGGAATCTGGGAGTTGTCAGCCAGAATCCAGCGGTCGCAGGTCGGCATGTAGTCGTTGAAGAAGTAGGAGATGCCGACCTTGTATCTTCTCCTGACGGTTTCTTCCGGTATATTGTGACCTCCGGCTTGTACCCTTGCCTTGACACGCTCGATCGCCAGTTCCGGCGAGCTGAGCCAGAAATAGAGGATCGTGACCTGGTAGCCGTCTTTCTGGACCTGCTTCACGATGTTCAGCAAGGTTCTGGTCGCCAGGGTCGTCTCGATGCCGAAATCCTTCTTGCGTTTGATCAGGTCCTTGATTTTCCAGATCATGTAGCGGCTGGCCTGGATCGAAGCGTTTTCCGGGCGGAAAGGGGAGAGTCCTTTCGCGAATTCGTCTGAGTTCACGAACTCCCTGCATTCCAGCATTTCCGGCAGCAGCGTGTATGAGGCAGTCGTCTTGCCCGCTCCGTTGCATCCTGATATGATATAAAGGTTCGGCATTGTCTTGGTCTTTAATTCATGAGGTCATTGCCCTTCAGAGGTATGAATTCCAAAGATAACAAAAAGACCGGACACATCGTTGTGTCCGGCCCGTTGAATATGCAATTTTCTTGAATTTGTCTCCAGGTGCCTACTTGGTCACCTTCTCCAGCCATTTCACCATGCCGAGCATGATGGCCATGGCGATGAAGCAGATGAGCATGAACACGAACCAGCAGATCCACAGGTGAGGAATCTTGTTGAACATGATAGGGCCGAGGAGGATGAGCAGGTTGCCGACAGCGGTAGCGCTCAGCCAGAGACCCTGACAGATTCCCTGGATGTGGCGCGGAGCGATCTTCGATACGAAGGAAAGTCCGAGCGGGCTGATGAACAGCTCTGCGACAGTCAGGAAGAAGTAGGTGACGATCAGTACCCATGCGCCTGCCTTCATCGGATCGGATTCCGCTGCAGGAAGCTGGTTGAAGGCTTCACCGGATGGATAACCGGCCTGTGCGCTGAAGATGGTCAGGAACAGGTAGGCCGCACCGGCGAAGAACATACCGAAGACGATCTTCTTAGGTGTAGAGATCTTGCGTCCCCATTTGGTTCCGAAGATCCACATGATGACCGGAGTCAGGGTGATGACCAGGAACGGGTTGAGGAACTGCCATACCTCAGGGGCTACGTTGGAAGTGTTCACGAAGTCACGGGCGAACAGGGAAAGGGACTGTCCGTTCTGGTGGAAGGACATCCAGAAGAATACGCAGACACCGAGAACGGCGTAGAGACCGAGCATACGCTGCTTGATTTCCTTGGCCATGCTTGCCTTCTCTTCCGGAGTGTACTCGACCGGAGTGGCGTCAGTCTTCTTGCTGGCTGGGGTAGGGAAGGTCTTCTTGTTGCACATGAAGATGATCAGGGAGATCAGCATGGCAACGATGGAGGCGATGAAGGAATAGTGGATACCGGTATTGAACACGTCCAGGTAGCTGGTGCAGAGTTCGCTGATGGCTGCCGGATCCGTCGGCATGCTGCCGTTGACGAGGACATTTCCGAAGTAGGTGTTGAGGTTGTCGAATGCAGTCGCGTCCATGTCGGTGCCTTCATTGATGTACTGATGGCAGAGTGCAGGGAGTTTCGCATTATAGAGGAAGCCGTTCACCTTGAGCCACCATTCGCGGAGGAAAGGCGCTACGAACGGAGCAAGGACACCACCGATGTTGATGAAGACGTAGAAGATCTGGAAACCCGGGTCTCTCTTGCTCTTGGCATCCGCGAGTTCCTTTTCACCTTTCTTTGCGGCATCAGCTTCGAGGTTGTCGTACATCTGGCCGACGATGGCCTGGAGATTACCTTTGAAAAGACCGTTTCCGAAGGCTATGACCAGCAGCGCGAATCCGGTCAGTGCCAGAACCCAGCCGCTGTTTTCCGGGGTCGCCATGATCGGGAAGGAAAGCATGAGATAGCCGGCGGCCATGGTGATGAGACCAGCCATGATGGTTCCTTTGTAGTTCTGTGTCTTGTCGGCAATGATACCTCCCGGAAGACCGAGAACGTAGATGAGGAAGTAGAAGACGGCGTAGATGACTCCAGCCGTCTTGTCGTCGATTCCGAATTTCGAGCAGATGAACAGAAGGAGTACTGCATTCATGATGTAGTAACCGAAGCGTTCACCCATGTTGCTCAGAGCTGCTGCGAGCAGTCCCTTGGGATGTCCTTTGAACATAATTTCAGTATTTAAGTTAATGATAGTTTTTCATCTGCAATACCATGTGGTCGTGGCATTGAAAACGCAAATATAATAAATATGTACAAATTAAAAGGTATTAGCTGGAATTTTGGTATATTTGCATAATGTGGTAATGTAGAAAACTTAATTTATGAAAAATAGGTTCGGAGTGGAAGTCATGCACGGGCTGCTGGTGCTTTTCGGCAAGCTGCCGCTGAAATTCCATTATGGTCTTTCCAAGGTGACGACCTGGGCGGTCGGCAGAATGTTGCATTACAGGAAGGATGTGGTCTATATCAACCTGGCCAGGGCGTTCCCGGAAAAGAAATATTGGGAGCTGGATCTTCTGGTCAAGGAGTTCTACCGGCATTTCGGTGAAATCATCGCCGAGGCCGTCTGGTTCTCCGCATCTGATGACAGACGGCTCCGTGAGCAGCGGATCTGTACCGTCACGAATCCTGAGGTGCTGGCGAAGGTCTATGCGGAGAGTCCCGGCGTGATGCTCATGACTTCGCATTGCGGAAACTGGGAACTGCTCGGTGGCATCCGGTCCTACAACGACCGGCCGGAATATGATGAGGTTTTCAATCCTGACCATTTCTACATTGCCTACAAAGAACAGAGCAGCCATCTGTGGAACGAAGTGCTCAAGAAGACCCGGGTAGCGCCGATCCCTGGCTTCAAAGGACTGGTGGAGACGAAGGACGTGCTGAGGTTCATCCTCCGGCGTCGTGGAGAGAAAGGAATATATGTGTTCATCGCAGACCAGTCTCCTTATGCCGCCAAGACGGAGGTAGGAGATTTCATGCACCAGCATGCTTACGGGATGGTCGGCAGCTTCGGCCTGGCTCATAAGCTGGGAATGGCGGTCGTCTATTCCAAGATGGTCCGCACGGAGCGGGGACATTATGACATCACTTTCGTACCTTTGGTGGAAGATGCCTCGAAGCACGAGCCGGAAGAGATCATGAAACTTTATTTCAAGGAACTCGAGAAAGAACTGGCAGCGACCCCGGCAAACTGGCTCTGGACGCATAAACGTTGGAAAAATTGAACGGGCGGAAGCCTGATAATTCAACATTGATATGAAGATCATGAACAGATTCATCGGAGCATTGGCCCTATTGCTGGCCGGTAGCTCAGCAGCATTTGCTGCAGAACCGGAGGTCTCATTGACCTACACCTTACCTTCAACGACCATTTCCCTGACCGTCGAGGCGGTGCAGGAGAATTTCTATGCCGGACCTTATGCACGGTTCGCAGAGAAATATCTGGGAATAACGGCTCCGGTTGCCGACCGAGTGGTCTGCCATATCCGTAAGGTGAGCATGACTCCGCTCATCGAGGCGGACCAGAAAGCGCGGCGTAGTCTTCCTGCGGCCTGCGATCTGGAAGACAGGAATATCCTGGCCTTGACTTCTGCCGGGCTGATGTCCGTGGAGAACGGCAGTTTCGGGGCGGAAAGGGTCTGGAGATTCCCGGCTCCTTCGGCAGCTGATTTTTCCGGAAGAGGCTTGAGTTCCAACCTCAAGTCGGAATCCGCTACGCTCTATGGTGCCAGCAAGCGGAACACTTCCAGGATCATTCTCCAGAAAATGACGAAGGAGAAGACCTTGGAACAGAAGGCGGAGGAAGCCGCGGCCATGATTCTCGCGCTCCGCGAGAAACGTCTCCAGATCATTACCGGAGATACGGATGCGACTTACAGCGGGGAAGCGATGGGTGCGGCCATTGAGGAACTGCATGCTTTGGAGAAGGAATATCTTTCCCTTTTCATCGGTTATACGGAATGCCAGGAACAGACGATGAATTTCGATGTCGTTCCTCAGACTGGAAACGAACGTCAGATCATGGTCGCTTTCCGCTTGTCAGATAAAGAAGGCCTGATGCCCGCTGACCGTGAGACGGGGCGTCCGGTCGTCATGGAAATCGTTCCGGATCAGATGGAGACCGCCCCTCTTTCCCGAGAGGAAGCTAAAGTGAGGGCTCCGAAGAACAGTGTCTATGTCCATTACCGTATGCCGGCCACCTGTACGGTCAATATCCTGGCTGAGGGACGTCTGCTGCTGCAGGGGCGTCTTCCGATTTTCCAGATGGGAACGGAGGCCGTTCTTCCGGTACAGCTGAAAAAGTAAATTCAATTTTAAACACATAGTATCATGACAATCAAAGAACTGAATCCACAGTGCGTGTGGAACAACTTCTATCTGCTGACACAGATTCCCCGTCCGTCAAAAAGGGAGGAAAAGGCCATCGAATTCATGTACCAGTGGGGCAAATCCCATGGTTTCGAGACCGTCAAGGACGAAATCGGCAACGTGATCATCCGCAAGCCGGCCACTCCAGGTCAGGAAAACATGAAAGGCGTTGTCCTGCAGGGACATATCGATATGGTACCACAGAAAAATGCGGATACCGTGCATGATTTCGATAAAGATCCGATTCAGACTTGGATCGATGGCGATTGGGTGAGAGCCAAGGGGACTACGCTAGGTGCTGACGACGGTCTCGGTGTCGCCATGGGCATGGCGGTGCTGGAATCTACGGATCTCAAGCATGGTCCGATCGAACTGCTCGTGACGATGGACGAGGAGACTGGAATGACCGGTGCACGTGCACTTAAGCCAGGTCTGCTCAACGGTGACATTCTCATCAACCTCGATTCCGAGACGGAGGGTGAACTTTATGTCGGTTGCGCCGGCGGTCTCGATGCGACTGCAAAGGCCAGCTACAGCCAGCTTCCTGAGCCGGCTGGACATAAATGCTATTCTTTTGCCGTGAAGGGCTTCCAGGGCGGACACTCCGGAATGGATATCGTTCTTTACCGGGCAAATGCCAACAAGGTCGCTGCTCGTATTCTCTATACGCTGCTTCAGGAGGTCGACTGCAAGCTGGTAAGCTATGAAGGAGGTACATTGCGCAACGCCATTCCTCGTGAGGCTTTCGCTACCCTTTACATTCCGGAAGCGCAGACAGCTCGTGCTGAAGAGATCGTAGCCGCGAAATTCGCGGAGATCAAGGCGGAATATGCAACGACAGATCCGGATTGCGAACTGCATTTCGATCAGGTGGAATCCAGTCATGCAGCCTATGCTGAGGGCGCTGACCGCTTCATCAAGGCCATTCTGGCTTGCCCGGACGGCGTAGAGCGCATGAGCGCGGAGATCGAGGGCCTGGTCGAGACTTCCAACAACTTCGCCATGGCTAAGATCCAGAACGGTGAGTTCGTGGCCAAGACCTTGATGAGAAGTTCTGTAGATACAGCCAAGGATGCACTTCGTGACAAGATCGAGAGCGTCTTCTCTCTTGCAGGCATCGATGTCGAGTTCACAGGCGGTTATTCCGGCTGGGCACCGAACAATGCTTCTCCGATTCTCCATACCATGAAAGAGGTCTACCAGAAACTTTACGGCAAGGAACCTGCAGTCATGGCCATCCATGCCGGACTTGAGTGCGGTATCCTCGGAGGTACCTATCCGAACTGGGATATGGTTTCCTGCGGTCCGACCTTGAAGAGTCCTCATTCACCGGATGAGCGTGCCAACATTCCGTCCGTAGAGAAGTGCTGGAGCTTCCTCCGGGCCGTTCTCGAAAATATTCCACGCAAATAGTTTGGATAATAGCGGATTAATATCTATATTTGCAGCCCATTTTGAGGACTTGTGTCTTCGGATGGACTGCAATTTTTTATAAAACAATTAATTACAAACGAAATGCTTAAACAGTACGAAACCGTTTTCATTGCAACTCCCGTTTTGTCTGATGCTCAGATGAAGGAAGCGGTTGCCAAGTACACAGCTTACATCACGGAGTGTGGTGGAGAGATCGTGTATCAGGAGGACTGGGGTCTGAAGCAGCTTGCTTACCCTATCCAGAAAAAAACCACTGGTTTTTATTATTTGATCGAATTCAAGGCAGAGCCTTCTGTCATCGCTGGCCTGGAGACTCAGTATCGTCGTGACGAGAGAATCATGCGTTTCCTTACATTCGCTATGGACAAGCATGCAGTAGCTTACGCTGAGAAGAGAAGAGCTAACAAACAGTCTAAATAAGGAGGAGAAAATTATGGCACAGAACAATGAAATCCGTTATCTTAACCCTCCTACAGTAGAGGTCAGAAAGAAAAAATATTGCCGTTTCAAAAAGGCAGGCATCAAATACGTTGATTACAAGGATGCTGAATTCTTGAAGAGATTCCTGAACGAGCAGGGCAAGATCCTTCCTCGTCGTCTTACCGGCACTTCCCTGAAATTCCAGAGAAAGGTGGCTCAGGCAGTCAAGAGAGCAAGACATCTTGCACTTCTTCCATATGTAACAGATCTTTTGAAATAAGGAGGACAGCTAAATGGAGATCATTTTGAAAAAAGACGTGGCTAAGCTTGGTCACGCAGACGATATCGTCAATGTTAAGACAGGTTACGCTGTCAACTATCTTATTCCGCAGGGATATGCTGCTCTCGCTACTGAGTCTGCAAAGAAGGTGCTCGCAGAGAACATCCGTCAGCGCGCTCACAAAGAGGCTAAGCTCATCGCCGATGCTGAGGCTCTCGCAGCTAAACTTGCTGCAACTCCAGTAAAGGTTGCTGTCAAGGTCAGCGAGAACGGTAAGATCTACGGTTCCGTAACTACAGCTCAGATCGCTGAGGCTCTCGTAGCCGCAGGCGTCGAGGTTGACAAGAAAGACATCACCATCGTTTCTGAGGAAGTTAAGGAACTCGGTACTTACGAGGCTTCTGTAAAATGCTACAAGGCTGTCAAAGGTACTGTCAAATTCGAAGTTGTCGCTGAGTAATTCAGTACAGCACATATGAAAAAAGGTCTGGAGAAAAATCCAGACCTTTTCTTTTTTAGGGATCAACCGGAGACTACTGCTCCGGCTGGTCCTTCTTCTTGTCTTTCTCGCTCTTGTCCTTCTCGACGGTAGGAGCGCTTTCCTTGTATTTGAACCTTCTGATCTTCTGCGTGGCAGTTTTCTCGAACGGCACTTTCATGACTTCCACCGAATTGACTTTGGAGAATTTGTTCACATGTTTGTTCACGTAGTTGATGATCGCCTGCTTCTTGTTTTCGAGGCTTTCGTAGAATTCGTCTTCTTCTTCGTGGTTCCAGTTGATGAAGTCCTCATTGAACTGGACCAGGGCTACAAGCCTTCCGTTTCGTTCGACGACGATGGATTCGTTCACATCCTCGACATCGTTGATGACTTTCTCGATCTCCTCCGGATAGATGTTTTCTCCGGAAGGACCGAGAATCATGTTGCTGAGACGGCCCTTGATGAAGAAACGGCCTTTCTTGTCTACGGTCGCGAGGTCATTGGTACGGAACCAGCCATCATCGTCCAGCACGCTCTTGGTACGGATAGGATCTTTGTAGTACCCCATCATGATGTTGTCTCCACGGGCGATGATCTCGCCTTCTCCGGTTTCCGGATTCACGTTATCCAGCTTCAGTTCGACACCCTTGATCGGGAGACCGATGGAGCCGGCTGTACGGTTCTTGCCGATACTCTGCGTCAGCAGCGGTGAGCACTCGGTCAGGCCATAGCCGATGGCGTATGGGAAACCGCTCTTGCGGAGGAATCTCTCGATGTCCGGATCCAGTTTCGCTCCTCCGATTCCGAAGAAGGACAGATGGCCTCCGAAGGTCTGTTTCAGTTTCATGCCGATGATCTTGCACATCATACCGTGCATGTGCTTGTTCATCCATTGCAGGGTAGGACTCTTCTTGATGGTCGGCACGATGCTGTTCTTGTAGATTTTCTCGATGATGAGCGGAACGGTCAGCATGGTGGTCGGTTTCACGGTCTTCATCGCTTTCAGCAGCAGAGCCGGTACAGGAGGTTTCGACATGTAGTAGATGCTTCCGCCGCAAAACATCGGGTAGAGTACGCCGATGGTCAGTTCATAGGTGTGCGGCATCGGGAGGATGGAAAGCCAACGGTCGTTAGACTTACGCTTCCGTGAGGCGTAGCAGGCCTTGACGCAGGAAGTCAGGTTGCGGTGGCTCAGTACCACTCCTTTTGCGGAACCGGTGGTTCCGGAAGTGTAGATGATCGTCGCGATGTCGTCCGGCATAGGGCGGAGGACTCTTCCGTCACAGGTGAATTTCTCGTCATCCTTGTAGAGGACCTGCAAAGTATCGATCTCGATGATCAGCGTGAACTGGTCGAAGAGCTCCTTGTTCAGTTTCGGCATCAGTCGCTTGGATATGAAGATGGCCTTGCTTTCCGAATGCCTGATGATGTTCGTGACTTCGTTTTCCGAACTGTCCGGCAGGATCGGGACGGCAATGCGTCCGAAAGGTACCAGGCTGAACATGGCAACGGACCAGTTCGGCATGTTCTGGGAGAAGATGGCGACTTTGTCACCGGCTCCGATTCCGTATTGGGTAAGTTTCTTGGAAATGAACTCACAGCTGTTCTTGAATTCTCCATAAGTGTAGCCACCTTCCGTTCCATCTGCCCAGGCGGTGAACCGCTTCTTGCTGTGGAAGGTGGTGGCGTAATCATACAGTTTCGCGAGAGTATCGATATAATTCTCTCGCATTTTCCTGAATTTCAGATAAACGCTTCTCATTGATAAGGTTTAATGTGTAACATACATATCCGGATGTCTTCCGGTCAGGTGCATTTTCTCGTATTCCTCCTGGAGGCGTACAAGGTCTGCCCTGGCATCATCCGTCAGTTCAAATTTCTTGCCACGTCCGATGATCTTCCTGCCCCAGTCGAAGTAGCCGAGATACACCGGACAGCCGACTGCTTTCGCGATCGGATGGAAACCGGCTTTCCAGCGTTTCACCGGCTGGCGGGTACCTTCCGGAGCAATGGCCAGATGCACCTTTTCCTGTTTGTTCATCTCGTCGATGACGCTCAGGATCAGCTTGCTGCCGCGGGATCGGTCTACCGGAATCGCACCGGTCTTGCGGAGTATCCAGCCTACCGGGCCTTTGAACAATTCTTTCTTGACCATGCAGTGGGCTTTCCCGCCTACTGCGGCATAGTAAAGGTAGGCCACGACGAAGTCCAGTTTGGAGGTGTGCGGCGCTCCGAGGATGATACACTTGTCTTCCGGAGCAACAGGCTCCATGATCTTCCAGCCGAAAAGTTTCAGCAGGAATGCGCAAAATTTACTCCACATATCATTGAATGTTAACGTCTTCCAATTCTTCTTCGCTACGGAGGTGGGTCCGGATGAAATTCTGTCTTTCGATGGTGTTGTCACCCATATAGAATTCCAGGATCTCGGCGATGGATTCCTCATCGCTGAGCTTGACCTTGTCCAGCCTCATGCCTTCACCGATGAAATCGACGAACTCGTCGGAGGAAATCTCTCCGAGACCTTTGAATCGGGTGATCTCCACACCGGTCTTGAGGGCCTTGATGGCTTCTTCCTTTTCAGGGATATTGTAGCAGTATCTGATCTGTTTCTTGTTCTTCACCCTGAAGAGCGGCGTCTGAAGGATGTAGACATGACCTCTTCGGATGAGGTCCGGGTAATATTTCATGAAGAAGGTGAGGACCAGCATACGGATGTGCATTCCATCGTCATCGGCATCGGTCGCGACGATGATGTTGTTGTATCTCAGGTTCTCCGTCTCTTCCTCGATGCCGAGGGCATTGACCAGCAGGTTCAGCTCCTCGTTCTCGGCGACACGCTTCCGGCTTTCCTTGTAGCAGTTGATCGGCTTGCCCCGGAGGCTGAAGACTGCCTGGGTCTCCGCATTCCTGGCCTTGGTGATGGTTCCGCTTGCGGAATCTCCCTCGGTGATGAAGATGCTGGTCTGTTCAGCCAGTTCTTTCTTCGCGGCGGAAAGCTTGTCGTTATAATGGATCTTGCAGTCTCTCAGCTTGCGGTTGTAGATGTTGGTCCGGCGGTTGCGTTCCTTCGTCTTCTTCTGGATGCCGGAAATTTCCTTGCGCTCGGATTCCGAGGACATGATCTTCTCCTGCATTGCCGGCACGATCTCTTTGTGGATGTGCAGGTAATTGTCCAGGTTCGTCTTGATGAAATCATTGACATAACTCCTGATGGTCGGACCTTTGTCGAAGGAATGGGACCCGTCCGGATTCACGGTGTCTTTCTCCCACATGTAGACGGAGCCGAGCTTGGTCTTGGTCTGGGCTTCGAAGGTCGGTTCCTGGATCTGGATGCTGACAGCGCCGATCACACCCTGACGGATGTCTTCCGGAGCGAAATCCTTCTTGGCATTGGTCTTGAACCATTCCTTCAGCGTTTTGGAAATCGCTTCGCGGAATGCGGCCAGGTGAGTGCCGCCGTCTCTCGTGTTCTGACCGTTGACGAAAGAAGCGATGTTCTCCCCGTAGCTGGTGCCATGGGTGAGGACGATTTCGATATCCTTGCCTTCAAGATGGATCGGCTCGTAGAGCGGGGTCTCGGAAATGTTGTCGCGCACCAGGTCCAGCAGGCCGTTCTCGGACTTGTAGGCCGTGCCGTTGAGATTCAGGATCAGCCCCTTCTTGAGGTAGGAATAGTTCTTGACCAGGGATTCCACATATTCCATATGGTACTGGTAACCGACGAAGAGGTCGGCATCCGGTGTGAATCTCACCAGGGTACCGTTTCTTTCAGAAGTCGTCCCTTTTCCGCTGTCCAGCAGTTCGCCTCTGGAGAAACGGGCCCAGGAGCACTCTCCGTCACGGAATGATTCGACATAGAATGCAGAGGAAAGCGCATTGACCGCTTTCGTACCGACACCGTTCAGACCGACTGATTTCTGGAAGGTTTCCGTATCGAATTTGGCACCAGTGTTCAACTGGCTGGTCACCTTGATCACGGAGTCCAGCGGAATGCCTCGTCCGAAGTCCCTGACTGTCACGTCCTTTTCCGTGACGTCGATCTGTATGGTCTTGCCGTAACCCATGGCAAACTCATCGATGGAGTTATCCACGACCTCCTTCAGCAGAACATAGATACCGTCGCCCTGATCGTCTCCGTTGCCCAGGCGGCCGATGTACATGCCTGGTCTTTTCCGGATATGGACATTCCATTCCAGGGTCACGATCTTGTCATCACCATAATTGTTCTTTGTCTTATCTTTCGTCATAGTACGATTCATGCAAATTATCGTACAAATATAATAAACGTAAGCCGAATTGCCAAAGACCTGCCCTGGAGCCTGCTTTTTGTTTTTTTGAAACTATGTGTTAACTTTGCCGGTTCATGAGTAATTCTTACAGTGGAATGAGACATTTGAATCTGATCCTAATGTCTTGCTTGACAGTCCTTCTGACAGGCTGTTCAAGCGGATTCCTGCAGGAATCGGAACGCGAGAAAGGTGCAGTCCGCCTCTTTCTCGGTCAGGATATTTCCGAAGGACAGGTGAGGACCGTGACGGACCTCGCTTTGCCTGATGTGGCTGAATTCAAGGTGGAAATCTATGATGCCCGAGGTTACAGAAGATATCGGGATACTTATGGAAATTCCGAAGGCCGGACGATTCCTTTGAATGCAGGTGCACACCGTCTCCTCGCCCAGTACGGCGATTCTACCGGAGTCGGTTTCAATGCCGCCTATTTCATCGCAGACCAGCAGTTTGAAGTTAAAGGGCAGGAGATAACACCGCTCCATGCCGTCGCAAAGCCCGGTAAGGTGAAGGTCTCCGTTGAGTTCGGAGAGAGCATCACAAGTGTTTATCAGGACTGGTATGCCCAGGTCCGGACAGAGCAGATGCAGCAGCTCCGTTTCGTCAAGGGAGAAGTCCGTGCCGGATATTTCCCGGCAGGAAAACTGGTGCTGGAAGTCTATGTCCAGGAGCAAGGTCAATGGAAACGTTTCGTCGCCGCCCCTCAGGAAGGAAAGGCCGGAGAGTTCGTGCAGTTCAGTCTCGACACCTCCGCCGGTGCCGGGAACGTCAACGTGACGGTGAAGGTGGACAACAGTCTGGAAACGGTGGACAAGGCCGTAGAAATTCCGTCGGACATGGCTCCGTCGGAGAAGCCTTCCATCAATATGAGAGGAGTGCAGGGTACAGCCTTTAAGTTATATGAAGCCAATGGAATGGAGGGTGTCGTCTGTCGGGCGGACATCGTCGCTCCGGCGGGCATCAGTACCTGCGTGCTGGAAGTGGTGAGCAGTCAGGAATCCTCCGGGCTGACCGTCGGCCAGTATGATCTGATCGCTCCGTCTCCGGAAGTCCGTGCGGCCCTGGAAGCCGCTGGCCTGAGATGGCTTCATGGAATGGAGCAGAAAAGGCTTTCCTATGTTGATTTCTCAGGAATGATGGAGCAGATCGGCAGACAGGCGGTCTATATTCCTGATCAGAGCCGTCTGGCAGAATTCAGATTGAGAGTGTCGGACAGCAAAGGGCGGGAAATCGCTACGGAGAACTACACCTTTGATGTCTTTCCATCAGAAGCCGTGGTTCGTGTTGCGGAAGCAGATGTCTGGGCTTCCGAGATCAAGACACTCACTGTCGATGTCCTTGCCGGAGATCCGTCATTCTTCCGCCTGCAGTACCGCAGAAAGGGAACTCAGGACTATCTGACGGCTGCGCCAGCTACGGTAGAAGGCAAGAAGCTCATCTTCAACGCCTTGCAGGATTTGGAACCGGGTGCCGATCATGAAATCCGTACCATCTATAATGAGAATCCCCACAATGTGATTCCGGACACGGTCATCACGACGGAAGCGGCGCTTCAGCTCGGCAATGCCGGCTTCGAGGAATGGACGGAGAAAATTTTTGAATTTCCGGTCATCATGGCTTCCGGCGGCAAGCAGAAATGGTACCTGCCATGGGCGTCAGGAGAACAATGGTGGGCAGTCAATTCCCGCAAGACGATGCAGGGCAAACCGTCCAACTGGAACTTTACTTACAAGATTTTCCCGACGGTCGGTTATACCGCGGCGGTTTCCGCTTCTGGAAGATCCGCTCAGGTCACCTCGATCGCCGTGGCCGCCTGGGCGATCCCTGGACAGGGAGGCTATGCGACTACCGCTGGAGAACTCTGGATCGGAACGGCTGATGACCAAGGCAACCACAAGACCGACGGTCATGTCTTCGCTTCTCGTCCGTCGAAACTTTCCTATTGGGTACTGAACCGTCCGGCCGGTGGAGAATCCACCCGTGTCCTTCTGGAAGTAAGAGCGGCAGACGGTACAGTCATCGGGAAGGCCGAGAAAGTGGATGCGACGGTGGACCGGACGGCCCGTCAGGAAACCCTGGACATCATCTACAGCGACCTGACGAAGAAGGCCGCGACCATTTACCTGTCCATCAGATCCTCCACGGCAGGATCCCCGGTCTATTCGGACCGAGCTCTCGAGATGGCCGGTACTACCTACCATGTCCACGCCGGTTCCATGATCAATGTGGACGAATTGAATCTGATTTATTAGAAAACAACGAGTCATGAAGAACATATACAAGATTATCGCTGTTCTGGCTGCAGCAGCTGCAGCTTCAGCATGTGTCAAGGATTGGAAGGAAAGCCGTACCGGGCTGAGCCTTTCCTTGAATCCGGACCAGACTTATGTGACCAAGGCAGATGTCGCCCTGGAAGGACCGGACAAGAATGCTTTCGATGTCCGTATCCGCAAGAATACCGGTGAATATGACAAGTCCGCCAAATATGGAGAACTTCCGGCCATGATCGAACTTTCGGAAGGAAAATATACGGTGGAGGTATCTTCTCCGGATAAGAAACCTGTAGCCTGGAATCAGCCGATCTATGCCGTTTCACAGGAGTTCACGATCCTGGACGGGTCCGTGACGGATCTGAAGCTGGTCTGCCCGATCCAGAACATGAAGGTGACGGTCACGCTTTCGGAAAACATGATCAATGAACTGGACTATTATGAAGTGATCGTCGAGAACAAGGACGGTATGCTGGTGTGGAAAGAGACTGAGATCAAGGCCGGAAATGCCGGTTTCTTCTCCGTGAATCCTCTGAAAGTGACAGTTCGTGGCCGTCGTAAGCTGGATGGTACCCAGGCTGTCAAGGAACTGAAGATCGCGGAGGTCGCCGCGCGTGATCATCACAAACTGATGATCGATGCGAAACTGACCGGTCAGGCGAAGCCCATGGAACTGGTCATCGACAATACTTTGGTGGACAAACCGCTGGATGTGGTCATTCCTGGTTTCGATGAAGTGGTGGACGGGGGAGAAACTCCTGGCGGTGGAGGAAGTCCGGTCGATCCTGTAGCGGCACCGACTCTCGAGTGGCCGGCAAACCCTGATTTCACTCCGCTGGACATCACTGACGACATGAATGTGGAACTCATCGTCAAGGTACCGGGAAAGATCCAGTCTTTCATCGTCAGGGTCAGTGAAAATTTCCAGTCTGCCATCGAGATGGTAGCCAGTCATCCTTATCTGGACCTGATCAATGACCGGAAGGCGATCGAGAATCTTGGTTCGAAGCTGCCGGCAGGCGATCAGCTCAAAGGCAAGACTGAGGTCAATTTCCCGCTTTCTGCCCTGATTCCGCTGATCAGTACGGTAGGAAATCCTGGAGAGGATTATCTCTTCACGCTGGAGGTCGGTGATGAAGCCGGCAATCAGCTGAGCCAAACCTTGACCTTCCATCTTCCTGCAGCACCTGCTGCTTGAAACGTCAAAGGATGAGAACAATGAAAAACAGCATACTTATATTGTCGATGGTTTCATTGACCTTGATCCAAGCCTTGTCCTGTCAGGAGAATCCGGTAGAGGATCGGACCGGCTATGTCAGTCTTTCGGTCCAGACGGACAGCTCGCTGGAGCAGGTCTTCACGAAGGCAGTCCAGGAACCGGTGCTGTCTCTGGACATTTACAGTGCAACGGGCAAGTTGCTGAAAAGTTATGCCGATGTCAATGAAGTTGCCGGAACTCCGGTCGAGCTTTTCATCGGCTCCTACAAGGCAGTCGTGAAATCAGCTGTCGGAGCGGCGGCCGTCGATTCCCCCGCTTATTACGGTGAACAGACTTTCTCGATCGTACCAGGGCGGAATGCCGAGGTGCAGGTCATCTGCAAGGTCGCCAATGTCAAGGTGACTGCCGCTTTCGATGCGAGCATCACCGAAGCGTTCACGGAATATACCTTGACCGTCACCAACGGCGAGTCCGGTCTGGTGTTCAGCAATCTTGACGGGACCTTGTCGCAGGAAGGCTGGTTCTCCGTCACGGATCACCTGACCTGGACCTTGAAACTGGTGAACAAGGACGGGGATATCTTCGAGACCTTGACGGACACTTATACGGAGGTCAAGGCAGGACAGCATTATCGTCTATCTTTCTCCATTCAGCCGAAACCGGCGATCGGAGGGGCGGTCTTCGAGATTGTCCTGGACAACAGCTTCAATGAGAAATCCTACGACCTGGTCCTGGACTTCGTCACGCCGGACGCTCCGGTCTTCACTGGAGAACATTTCGAGCTGGCTTTGACGAACAAGGTCTATGAAGGCCTTGAGAATGACGGACGTTTCACCATCCGTGCCGTGAAAGGACTCCAATCTTTCCAGATTCTCCATGAAGATGAACGGCTGGATCAGCTTGGCTTGGCCCGGTCCAACGAATTCGTCGGTCTGACCCGACCGGATCTGGATTCTTATGCCACCTTAGGTATCATTGTCCAGGAACTGACTCCTGGAGTGAAGGAAACTGCGTTCGATCTGAGCGGTTTCCTGCAGAATCTGCAGAAGGGAAGCTATGCGCTCACTTTCCTGGCCACAGACCAGGAAGGGACGCCGAAGAAGGAAGTCTTCAATTTCACGGTGGTTCAAGGCGCACCGGTAGAAGTGACCGGTACGGATGCCTGGGCCATGTATGCGGTGGTTCATGCTTCATGGACAGGAGATCAGCCGGACGGCCTGAGTCTGCTGTATCGTGAGAAAGGCAGCGTAGACTGGATCGAAGCAGAAGCCGCAAGGATCAAGATCGATCCTGCCAGGAAGAGCTATGCCGCGACTTTGTGGAGTCTCCGTCCGGGGATCGGATATGAGGTCATGGCGGTAACAGCTCAGCTCAAGCAGAGCGTGAAGAAAACCTTCACGACGGACAAGGAAATCGGCACACTTCCGAATATGAGCTTCGATGACTGGAACAAGAGCGGTAAGAGCTGGTACCCGAACAAATCCGGCGCAGCCATCATCTGGGATACGGCCAATGAAGGAGCCAACACGAATCCTTTCGCCGAGACGAATCCGACAGTTCCGGACTCGAAGGATGTCGCGGTTCAAGGACCTGGCAAGTCGGCCGCCAAGATGAGCAGCACGACGGTCGTCGGCAATTTCACGGCCGGAAACATCTATACCGGTGATTTCGGCAAGGCGGTCATGAGTCCGGTCGGTGCGACTTTGAAATGGGGCGTTCCTTTCACTTCTCGGCCATATGCTTTGAAAGGTTGGTATAAATACAGCCCGAAGACCATCGATTATGCCGGAGGTCCTTATGCCGGCATGAAAGGAAAGACGGATGAGATGATCATCCAGATCTTCCTGACGGACTGGAAGTCACCTTTCACCATCGATACCGCCAAGGGACAGTTTGTGGATATCGCTTCCGATCCTGCCATCATCGCTTACGGTAAAGTGACCTGCGGTCAGGTCACTGATGGTTATGTAGAGTTCACGATTCCGTTGGAATATCGTGACGTGAAACGGAAGCCTACCTATATCGTCATTTCTGCAGCGGCCAGCCGCTATGGAGATTATTTTACCGGAGCGGTCGGTTCAACCTTATGGATCGACGAATTCAGTTTCGTCTATGATCCTGCGGAAGTGGCCTCCTCCACCAAATAAGAGTAAGAAATAGATCATGAAGAAAATTGCATTGGTAACATTAGCGGAGATTCTGGCCTGTCTGGGACTCCTTTCGGCCGCAACGCTCCCTGATCGGGAACCGCTGCATCCGGCTTCGGATGAGAAACCGGCTCAGGCGGTCGTGAAGACAGACAGTGTGGTCACATTCAATCGTGGAATAGAGCGTGCGACGTCCTGTTTCATTCCGAAAGGATATATCGGAACGGGAATCTCGTTTGCCTACAAGAACTATGATATCGGTAATCAGGATGGGCCGGGATTCAACATGTTGTTTTCCATGCTGCAAGGAATCAAGGCGAACATGCAGACTTTCACGCTCTCTCCTTTCGTCTCCTATTTCATCCGGGACAACCTTTCCTTGGGTCTCCGTTTCGACTATTCCCGTTCCGGTTTCGGTCTGGGAAATCTGAATCTGGCAATCTCTGATGGTCTGAATCTTTCCGTGAAAGATTTCAATTATCTCAAGCAGTCTTACCGAGGAGCGATCATGACCCGTTATTACATGCCTTTCGCGAACAGCAAGCGTTTCGGTCTCTTCATGGAAGTCCGTGCCGCCGGTGGCTATGGCCAATCTGAAACCTACAAATGGAATGAAATCCTGGAACCTGGAACGAACAATCCGACCGGTGATTTCGAAAAGCACGGAACCTATCAGGATATCTATGATTTCGAGCTCAGTCTCGTGCCGGGATTGTGCGTGTTCGTAACGAACAATGCCGCGCTGGAAGTCCAGGTCGGTGTACTTGGTATGGATTATGAGAAAGTGAAACAGTACACGAATCAGGTCAATTACAGTGAGATGGAAAACAGCGGAATCAACTTCCGGATCAACCTCTTTTCCATCAGTTTCGGAATTTCCTATTATTTCCCGGTGTACAGACCGAAGGCTAGAATCAAATGAATATGAAAACATCCAGATATATTTCGATGCTGCTTGCTGCAGTGCTGCTGACTTCCTGCGTCTTCAAGAATGAAATGGCCTATCCGCGGATGTTCGCGGAAATCACGACTTTCAAGGTGGAGGGAGAAGCTGTTCCGACCACGATTGACAAGCGAAAGATGACGGTGACGGTCGTGCTTGATGAACAGCAGGACCTCCGTAAGGTGAAAGTCCTGGATTATGCCTTCGCCAACGTTGACAAGGCCCCGGAGTTGCCGGAAATCCTGGATCTCAGTACGCCGCTGACCCTCGAGCTGGCCAATTATCACATCTACCGCTGGACCATTGTCGGAGAACAGCCGGTGGAACGCTTCATAGATTGCAAAGGTGCGGCTGAAATCCGTTGGATGCCGGAATCTCATCAGGCACAGGTCCTTCTGTTGAGGACGACGGACTTGAAGCAGGTGGAGATCAATGACATGAAGCTCGGACTTGAAGACTCGCAGGTAATCTCGACGACGAGCATCGGAGCGGACCACCTTCCGCATACGGAAGAGTGTGTGTTCCCGATGACCTTGGATTGTTCCTATGAACGCAAGTTTCAGGTGGAATACAAAGGAGAAACGACGGAATGGACCGTCATTTTCGAACACATGCAGATCGAACCGGCTGTGACGCATGTGCTGCCTTGGTGCTGGCATGCTGATGTCGAGGCGGAGTTTGACGGAATCGGTGACGTGCAGGTGGAATACAGAAAGAAAGGAAGCACGAAATGGACAGCTGTCCAGGAGGTGAAGGTCAATGGAACGAAGATCAGTGCGGACATCCGTGATCTCAAGCCGGCTCATGAATATGAGGTCAGGCTGGTGCAAGGCGAAAGCATCAGTGAAGTGAAGGCTTTCAAGACCGGAAAACCGGAGCAGCTGGCCAACATGGGTTTCGAAGACTGGACGAAGACAGGTAAGATCTGGTTTCCTTATCAACCGGAAAAACGGATCTGGGGCTCCGCCAACCCTGGCGTGGCAGCCGTCAGTGAAAACACGACGACTCCGGAGTACAACATCAAGACCGAAGGAAACGCTTCCGTGAAGATGATTACGGGATCCGCTTTCGGCATCTTGGCCGCAGGCAATCTTTTCACTGGCCAGTTCGGTCATCTTCAAGGAACGACAGCCCATCTGTATTGGGGAACACCTTTCACTTCCCGACCATCCAAGCTGACCGGCTTCTACAAGTATATTCCGAGTACCATTACCGGAGCCAAGGAAACTCTGTCGGGCGCAGGCGGCATCAAGAATCCGTACTACGACATGAACGGAAAGATGGACTGCATGCAGATCATGGTGGCCTTGATCGCTGAAGGTACCGAGGTCATCAAGGATATCAATGGTAATGTCATCAATTCTGCTTACCGGGTGATCAGCAGTAAACCGGGAAATCCTCAGCTGAATCCGGAGAAACCGGGGCATGATCCGCGTGTGATCGCTTTCGGTGAGATCATCACGGACAAGACTTCACTGGACGGTTTCGAAGCGTTCGAGCTGCCGTTGAAATATTATGATGACCGGGAGCCGGCTTATGTCATCGTGATCGCTTGCTCCAGCGCGTATGGTAATTTCTTCACCGGCGCGATCGGCTCCCAGCTGTATGTAGATGATTTCAAATTCGTCTACGAATAGATTTTCTGGCGGATCGTGCACATTTTTTTTGTTAATTGAAAAAAACATTGCATATTTGCATCCGCAAACGGGGGTATAGCTCAGTTGGCTAGAGCATCTGCTTTGCAAGCAGAGGGTCGTCGGTTCGACTCCGACTATCTCCACAGAATTCAAAGTCCGCTTTCATGGCGGACTTTTTTCGTTGCAGGATCCGTCTCCATCCCGGTGATTTTTCTTAACTTTGCGTGTTTTGCAATCCTTACCGGCCCAGATGGTGCCGGAATCAGACACAATGAAATCATGAAAGTGAAAATCGTCAACAAGTCGGTCTTTCCGACACCAGCTTATGCTACTGAAAAATCTGCCGGCATGGACCTGAAAGCGAATCTTCAGGAACCGGTCGTGCTCGGACCACTGGAAAGAACTTTGGTTCCTACCGGATTGTTCATCGCGCTTCCGGATGGAACGGAAGCCCAGGTACGACCGAGAAGCGGTCTTGCCGCCAAGCACGGGATCTCCGTACTGAACAGCCCTGGCACCATCGATGCGGATTACCGGGGAGAGATCAAGGTCATTCTGGTGAATCTTTCCAACGAGGCCTTCACCATCAATCCGGGGGAACGGATCGCTCAGCTGGTCGTGGCCCGTCATGAACAGGTGGCCTGGGATGAGGTCGAGGTATTGGACGAGACAGAACGCGGTGAGGGTGGCTTCGGCAGCACCGGACGTAAATAAAAGCAAGTTATCATGGACATCAAGGAAATCTACAGCAGATTCAAGGCAAGTACCGGCGTGACGACGGACAGCCGCAAGATAGAGAAGGGTCAGTTCTTCATTGGCCTGAAAGGAGATAATTTCGATGGAAACGCTTATGCGCTCCAGGCGCTTGAAGCAGGGGCGGCCTATGCGATGGTCGATCAGGATTCCACGGCGGCGGCTTCCGGGGATTCCCGGCTCATCGTCGTGGAGAATACCCTGCATGCCTTGTGGGCCCTGGCTCGCTACCACCGTTCCATGATCTTGGTGGACGGCAAGCCATTGACGGTGATTGCCTTGACCGGAACGAACGGCAAGACGACGACTAAGGAGCTGATCCGCGAGGTACTCAGCACGAAATATCGGGTAACGGCGACTCAGGGCAACCTGAACAACAATATCGGGGTCCCGTTGACCTTGCTCAGTGTCAATGAGCAGACGCAGCTGGCTGTCGTGGAAATGGGTGCCAGCCATCCGGGAGACATCAGGGAACTGGTGGACATCGCGCTGCCGACCTACGGACTCATCACTAATGTCGGCAAGGCCCATCTGCTGGGCTTCGGCAGTTTCGAGGGGGTCAAGGCGACGAAGGGAGAACTTTATGACGCCTTGCACCGGACCGGAGATACCGCTTTCGTGAATGTGGACAATCCGCATCTCGTGGAGATGGCTTCCTTGCGTGCGGACCTCAATACCGTAGCTTACGGTCTGAAGGCACAGGGGGCGAAGGTACTGGAGACTTCGGCGGAACATCCTTTCCTGAGGATCGCTGTGCCTGAGGACCTGCAGGGACAGCCGGTGCGCGGCACTTTGCTCGCTACGGAGGATCTTCACCATTCCGCTGTGGGGGAGGGACTGGAAAATGCACGGATCATCAATACCCACCTTGTCGGGGCTTATAATGCGGACAACGTGATGGCGGCCATTGCCGTCGGCCAGCATTTCGGCGTTTCTCTGGATGAGGCGGTGAAAGCCATCGAGGCTTATGTTCCGCAGAACAACCGTTCACAGATGACGCGGACCGGGCGGAATACCTTGATCGTGGATGCCTACAACGCGAATCCGACCAGCATGGAGGCCGCTCTGGCGAACTTTGCCGCCATCAAGGCGGAGGCGAAGATGGCCCTGCTGGGCGACATGCTCGAGCTGGGTGCGGAATCTGTCGCTGAACATATGAAAATCGTGGAGAAAGCCCTGGAATCGGGACTTGAGGAACTGGCGCTCGTCGGAGAGGAGTTCGGCAAGGCACTCTGGAAACTTCAGGCCAATGAGGACGAATTCTCCGTAGAGGCACCGCTCCAGATCTTTATCGGAGACAGCCTGGTCTGGTGGTTCGCGGATTCCGCGCAATTGGCGGAATTCCTGCAGGAAGATGCCCCTGAGGGCTATGTGATTCTTGTGAAAGGGTCCCGGGGAATCCGGATGGAAAACGTGATCAGTGTCTTGTGATCCACTTTCTGATGCAGAGACGGCCGATGCCGGCTATTGCCCAGCCGGCCAGCAGGCCGACCATCGTACCGACCAGGACGTCGCCCAGGTAATGTTTGCCGACGAAGATGCGGCTGACAGCGACCAGGGTCGCCCAAGTGAACATCCAGATCTTGAAGATCATGATGCCTGTGCTCTTGTCTTCTTTCAGCATCTGGAAACATCCCATGGCCAGACCGAATGAATTGGCGGCATGGGCAGAGAAGAAGCTGAAACCTCCGCCGGTCTCCAGGATATGGAGACCGTTGAGTTTCATGAATGCATCGTTTACCGGCCGCAGTCTTTCCACCGCGTCCTTGATCAGGTTCGAGAACTGATCGCAGAAACCGAAGGTCAGCACGAACGCAGCGACGGCGATCAGTGCCTTCTTCCATCCCAATCTCCAGAACATCAGGGCGATGATCAGGGCATACATCGGTATCCATACCGGAATGTTGGAGAAGAAAGCCCATATCGTGTCACTCAACGGCGAATTCCAACCGTTGATGATCAAGGTCAGCTGCTGATCAGCTTCGTGTACGGTCTGCCAGAACATAAACTACTCGTTTGCTTCGTGCAACGCTTCCCAGAGCATGTCTTTCAGCTCTTTGATGCCTTCGCCTGTAAATGATGAAATGAACAGGTGAGGGATATCTGCCGGAAGTGTCGGTTCAATCTCCTGCTTGAGCTGCTCATCCAGCATGTCTGCCTTGGTGACGGCCAGCACACGGTCTTTCACCAGCAGTTCCGGGTTGTATTCCTTCAGCTCGTTGAGGAGCACTTCATATCCTTTTGCAATATCGTCTTCATCGGCAGCGACCATGAACAGCAGCACGGAGTTGCGTTCGATGTGCCTGAGGAAGCGCATGCCGATGCCTCTTCCTTCGTGGGCCCCCTCGATGATTCCCGGAATATCCGCCATCACGAAAGACTGGTCGTCATAATAGCTGACGATGCCGAGGTTCGGCTCCAATGTGGTGAAGGCATAGTCCGCTATCTTCGGACGGGCTGCTGATACGGTGGACAGCAGAGTGGATTTACCGGCATTAGGGAAACCGACCAGACCGACGTCTGCCAGCAGCTTCAGTTCAAGGATGAACCATCCTTCCTGGTACGGTTCGCCCGGCTGGGCGTAGCGAGGAGTCTGGTTCGTGGCCGTCTTGAAGTTGGAATTGCCCAGACCTCCACGACCACCTTTCACCAGGATTTTCTCTTCTCCGGCTTCTACCAGTTCGAACAGGACTTCTCCTGTCTCGGCATCTTTGGCTACAGTTCCGAGCGGAACGTCCAGATAGACGTCCTGACCGTTCTTACCGGTGGCATTGTTTCCGCTGCCGGCCGCACCATGCTCTGCCATGATGTGCTTGCGGTATTTCAGGTGGATCAATGTCCAGAACTGCGGGTTCGCACGCAGGATGACATGACCTCCGCGGCCACCGTCACCTCCGTCCGGACCTCCTTTAGGGATATACTTCTCTCTGCGCAGATGCATGGAGCCTGCGCCACCGTTACCGGAACGACAGTAAATCTTTACGTAATCAATGAAGTTGCTGTCTGCCATAGGGGTATTGCATTCGGTGAAGACCTCTAGAGGGTCTCCATCAATTTGTGGATGTTGTTCTTTACTTCTTCGATAGTACCAGTACCGTCGATCTCGTGGTATTTGCCCTGCTTCTCATAGAAAGCGATCAGCGGTTCGGTCTTCTCGTGGTAAGTGCTGATCCTGTTGTTGATGGTGTCTTCGCTGGCATCATCAGCACGGCCTTCGATCTCTGCTCTGTGGCGGATTCTGGCTTTGATCATCTCATCCGGAATCATGATGGACACGATGCCGGTCACTGCTTCCTGACGCTCTGCGAGCATCTGGTCCAGAGTTTCAGCCTGGCTGACTGTTCTTGGAAAACCGTCAAGCAGGAATCCGTCCACGTCTTTCACTTTCTCGAAGACGGATCTGATCATTCCTACGACGACCTCATCCGGAACGAAGCAGCCTCTGGTGATCAGATCGTTCGCTTTCTTGCCGAGCTCTGTGCCTTCAGCGATCTCGTTGCGGAGAAGTTCTCCTGTGGAAATGTGTTTGAGATTGTAATTTTCTGCCATTGCAGTGGCCTGGGTGCCTTTGCCTGCTCCCGGAGGGCCGAAAAGGATAAAGTATTTCATTTTCTTCACTACTTTTCAAGGATGTAGATATCCTTGTAATTTCTACCTAGCTGATTGTAATCCAGTCCGAAGCCGACAATGAACGAATTGTCGATCTCCATTGCCACGTAATCCAGCCTGATGTCCTTGTCATAGACATCCGGTTTCAGCAGCATGGTACACATCCTGATGTCCTTCGCTCCTTTCTCTTTCAGGATATGGTCCAGTTCCACGATGGTGTTTCCGGTATCGACGATATCTTCGATGACGATGACGGTCTTGCCGGAAATGTCTGCCGTCAGGCCGAGCGCTTGCTTCACGTTGCCGCTGCTTGAGGTTCCAGTATAGGATGAGAGTCTGGTGGATACCAGCTCGCAATCGAATTCCAGGCGTTTCATGATTTCAGATGTGAACATGATGGAGCCGTTGAGTACGCAGAGCAATACAGGGATCTCATCAGTGTCTTTGAAGTCGGCGTTGATCTTGTCGGCGACAGCATCGATGGAGGACATTATCTTTTCGTACGGGATGTACGGAACGAATGACTTGTCATGTAATGTGATTCTTTCCATAAGACTGAACGTTTAAGATGCAAAATTACTATGAAACTTTAAAAAAAAGAAATTTAATTCCTGTTTATATTTTTCTTGAATTCAAATTGTTCCGAAGGTTTTAATTTGCTGCCGGTCAAAAAACTGTGGTTATGCTGATGATTTTCCTGCTGAACATTTTCTTCCTGCTTCCGTCGCTTGTCCCGGAGACTTTCCCGTGCTTGGAAAGTCCCCGTCTTCCTCCTGATCTGGAATCGGTGGTCTGCCGGCTTACCGGTGTTTCTTCTCCCGAAGAGGTGGGGGAAGAGCGGATGCTGGAATTCCAGAAACTGGCAAGTCGTCCTTTAAAGGTCAATGGAGCCGCGCCGGAGGAACTCAGGGCATGCGTCTTGTTCACCTCTTATCAGGTCGCCGCCCTGCAGGATTATCTGGAAAGGACCGGTCCCTTGCTCTCGGCGTTGGAATTGGGACAGGTGGACGGCTTCCGTCCGGAACTGGTCGCTTCCTATGCTGTTTTTCTGGACTTTTCCTTGCCGGGGGACCGGTTGCCGATGCCGAAAAGGGCGCGGCATCAGCTGCAGCTGAAAGGGGGATTGTCCTGGCAGGGAAGTTCGCCGGTTTCCACGGGCGGACGGGCAGCCTTGTGCTATGCGGCGGATGATCTGGGTGGGTGGAGCATCCGGTTAGGAACTTCATGGCCGGAAACAGGAAAGGCTGTCCTTCCGGTCGACTTGACGGCTTCTCTGTCCTGGCAAAGACGGCGCTTCGGCTGCATCGTCGGAGACATGAACCTGCGTTTCGGACAGGGACTTCTGCTATGGAACGGAGTCCGTTTCACGAACCTTGCAGGAACGGCAACGGTGCTGAGAAATCCATCCGGGCTGTCGCTGCCGTCCTCCTTCAATGGAACGAACGCCTTGGCCGGCTTCGGGATGAAGGCCGGTTTCGGAGACTTTCAGCTGACTGGTGCCCTGTCCTTTCCGGAGGCGGATTCCGGCGGTCCCTCTCTGCTGCCAGCCTTGAATCTGTCTTGGTTCGGACGACAGGTCCGGTCTGGACACAGTATCGTCGTGCAGACGGGAAGGCCGGGCAGACCGAGGGTGGCCTCTTCCGTGGACTTCTCGGCCTGTATCAGAGGAACCGATATTTTCGGAGAGGTTGCAGTGGACTGGTCCGCGCTGCGCCCGGCTGTCGTATCGGGCTTCCGTCAACCTTTAGGGGAGCAGGTCGTTCTGGCCTGTTCCGGACATTATCATGCTCCCGGCTATTCTCCGGTATCCGGTCCGGTCTATCATTATGAAAATGAGGCTGGCGCTCTTCTGACGGTAGATTTCCGTTCCTCCGACCGTCTGCATGCCCTCATGTTCTCGGCGGATTTCGCCTGGCATCCGGCTGCGCTCCGGACCTTGGAAGCCGGGGACTGGCAGGCCCGTTCCTCATTGACCTATGTCTTCTGTCCGATTTCTTCCTGGCAGCTTGCTGTCCGGCATTCAATCAAGGAAAGAGGAAATCTGCTTGGAAAACCTTCTCGGTATGCAGCCTTCAAGCTGCGCAATGAACTGCGCTTTGATATCCGCCATGTCCGGACTTTCTGGGAAACGGCGGTCCGGACTCATTTCCAGTACAGCGAGGACTTTTCTTTCCTGATATATGCGGAAGGGATCTGGAAACCGTCTTGGGGTAGTCTTCATTTCCGTCAAGGTTTCTTTCGGGCCGATCATTGGTCGGACCGGATCTATGCTTATGAACGGGATTTCCCCTTGTCCTTCTCGGTGCCGGCCTACTGCGGACGGGGAGGGTGGACCTCGCTTTTTTTTCGCGCAGAGCTTGCAGGATGGTGTGCGCTGGGGGTGAAGGGAAATTTCACTTTCTGGTATCGAGATGAAAGAAGAAAGCCCGGCAAGGCCGGGCTTAAACTATGGTGTGCGTTCCGATTCTAGATTTCGGGAATCTTGATCTTCATGCCTGGCTTCACGTTGGTACTGATGCCGTTGAAGTCCATGATGTTCTGGGCGCTGACCCCCGGATATCTTTTCGCGATCATATACAGGGATTCACCGCTTTTGATGGTGTACCAGGTATAGGCAGCGTTCTTGTCGACAGGTCTGGAGGTCTGCTTCTTCGTCACGTTCTTCATGGAAGTAGCGGCCGTACTGCTTTTCTTCGTGCTGGATGAGGAACTGGTCGAGACTGGAGCTCCGCTTCCACCGCGATAGAGGACGAGTCGTTGTCCGACACGGATGTTGTTGCTTTTCAGGTTGTTCCAACGTTTGATCTGGGAAACGGAACAGCGATTGCGCAGAGCAATCTTGCCGAGGACATCTCCGCTCTTCACACGGTAGATGATGCGCTGTCCGTCTCCTCCATCCTTGATCTTCTTGATCGTGACCGGATTGAAGAACATGTCAGCCTTGTAGCTGTAGAGGGAGTCTTCGTGGTCGACGAAGTCGCTGGAATACTGGTATGGAATGCGGAGGATGTATTCCTTCTCGTTTCCCGGAACGATGTCGTGGCGGTATTGCGGGTTGAGGTTCTTCACCTGGTCGTGCGGGATGCCGGCGTATTCGCTCAATTGTTTGAAGTGCAGCATCTTGTTGATCTTGAAGGTGTCGACGGCAGCCGGAAGACCTGTGCTGACCGGCTCTATGCCGTGTTCCTTGTAATACCTCATGGTATAGAGGGCGCCGACGAAGGCCGGTACATAACCTCTGGTCTCGCGGGGCAGGTACGGGTAGATGTCCCAGAAGGCTCTTTTCCCTCCGCTTCTGCGGATGGCTTTGTTGACGTTTCCGGCGCCGCAGTTGTAGGAAGCGATGGCCAGGTTCCAGTCTCCGAAGATCTCATAGCTGTCTTTCAGGTAGCGTGCGGCGGCCTCGCAGGATTTCACCGGATCCAGACGTTCGTCCACGAAGGAGTTGATCGTCAGACCGTAGAGTTTAGCGGTACCGTACATGAACTGCCACATGCCTTTCGCACCGGCGCGGGATTCAGCGGTCGGATTGAGCATGGACTCGATGACGGCCATAGCCTTCAGTTCTTCCGGCATACCATAGCGGTTGAAGATCTCTTCGAAGATCGGCATATAGTATTCTGCCAGTCCGAGCACTTTCGGCATGTTCTTGTGCATTTTCTCGGAGTAGAGGATGATGTAGTTCTTCACGATGTCGTTGTACGGTAGCGTGATGAAGGAGCTCATTTTACAGATTCTTTCGATATAGACGGAATCCGGAACATTGGACTCGAAGCGGACGGAATCCATATTGTATTTCGGAAGATCATCTTCCGTGACCATTTTCTGGAGAATCCAGGCATTGTACAGGCTGTCGGAGACTTCTGCCGTGTATTCGATGGTTTCCGGTCCGAGCGTGTCGGGCTCCTCATAGATGCCGGCGAGTTCTTCTGCGACATGGTTGGTCGCAGCGAGCTGCTCCTCGCATTTCTCCAACCGCAGCTTCATCTGTTCCAGACTGTCCTTCAGGATCTTGTTCTCCTGAAGCAATTCTTTCTTGTTCTTGCTTTTTTCTCTCTTCCTCGTGGTGGCCTGCATTTCCACGGAAGCGCAGGTTCCTGCAAGGGCAACCGCCGTGGCGGCTGCGACAATCTTCATGAATCTCATTTATGTATCAGTTTTTAAAATCTGAATCCGATCCTGAGTCCGACCGCATTGCTGACGCCGGGTGTCGTGGAGCGGTTCAACGCATTCGCATTTGGATCAGGCGTGATGATGGTCGGTTCCACAGCCATGGAAATGTCGTCGCTCACATCGAAATCGTGCATGTAGGAAAAGACGTTGGCGTCGATCACCTGCAGCAGATAGACCAAGGTCGTGGCCAGGATGGAATAATCCCGGTATCGCCTGTAGACATCGCGGTACCATTTGGCGGTTTCAGCGGAAATGTTCTGATTGTAGCCGCTGTCCGGATTAGTCGCTTCGTTATGTATGCGTTTGAATCTCAAGTAGTTTACATTGTTATTGTAGAGGAAGCTTCCCGCAACGGCCAGACCGCCCCAATAGATCGGTATTTTCCAGTATTCTCCGTTGTAGGCCTGTCCAAGACCAGGCAGGAGGATGGAGTAGAGGGTCGCACGGCCAGGCAGAGGAGTGCGGTCACTCTGGTAGGAGATGACACCGTCCATGAGGGAACCCCAATAGATCAGTCCTGCGCCGACCATCAGCCAGGTTCCGGCCTTCTTCGCGCTGTAGTTGATCTGCGGTCGCGGGTCGATGGTCAGGCTCATGTTGTTCGGAACCCCCTTGAACCATTGTTCGTAGGCCTTCACGGATTTGTTGTACTGATGGAGATAATGGCCACCGAGTCCGGCACAGACACCGATACCTCCATAGATGATCGGCAGTTTCCAGTAATCCTTGTTGTAGATCTGGGCGGTACCCGGAAGTACGACGGCTCCGGCGAACATGTTACCGATCTTGATGGTGTTCTTGTGTGCGAGTCCCCCGAAATATTCCTTGAAGGAGAAGAGCTTCTCCGTCGTGTCCCTTTTGCTGGAATAGGTCGTGTCGTTGTAGTTCTGAGTATAGGCTCCTTTCTTGAACTGTGCATGTGAACAGATACCTGACCCTAAAAATACGGTCAGGGTCAAGATTGTTGTCCAAAAGATTTTCTTCTTGTCCATATACACTGCTACCGGCTTGTCTTAGAATTTTGATTCTTCAAGTGCTTGCAGGAATTTCCGCACTTCTTCATCCGAGTTGAAATGGATGGTCATGCTGCCTTTTCCGGATTTTCCTCTTTTCAGACTGATGTTGTTGTCGAAATACTTGCCGACAATCTCCAGGACTTTCATATAGTCGTCCGGGAGTTCCTGTCCATCCTGTTTATCTTCCTTGTCCTTGACCTCAGTCAATTTCTTGATCTTTTCTTCCAGCTGCCTGACGGACAGATCTTCCTGGATGACGAGGTCACACAGGTGCAGCTGCAGGTTCGGATCTTCCACACCGAGCAGGACTTTGGCATGGCCAACGGTCAGCAGACCGACTTTCAGGTCGTGCTGCAGTTTTGCCGGCAGACGGAGAAGACGGAGATAGTTCGTGACGGAAGCACGTTTCTTTCCGACACGTACCGCCATCTGTTCCTGGGTCAATGAGCATTCCTCGATGAGACGCTGGTAGCTGAGAGCCACCTCGATCGGGTCCAGGTTCTCTCTCTGGATGTTCTCGACGATCGCCATCTCGAGCATTCCCTGATCATTGGCCTCACGGATATAGGCAGGAATCATGTCCATGCCAGCAAGGATGCAGGCCTTGTAGCGGCGCTCACCGCTGATGATCTGGTAGCGGTCAGCGGCTTTCTTGCGGACCGTGATCGGCTGGATCAGTCCCAAGGTCATGATGGAATCCGCCAGTTCCTGCAGCGCTTCCTGACCGAATGACATGCGGGGCTGGAAAGGATTCGGCTCGATCATGCTGATCGGAATCCTTCTGATGTCCGCATCATTACTGTCCTGCTGCTCTTCTGACGTGGATACGACTTTCTTGTTCACGTATCCGACCGGTTGCCTGATGGAACTGAGATCCGTATCTCCGCCCAGCAAGGCTCCCAGGCCTCTTCCTAATCCTCTGCTTGGTTTGCTCATGATATCAATTTTCTCCGTTGTTTCTTTCCAGTACTTCTCTTGCGAGATTCAGGTAGTTCGTGGTTCCGTTGCAGATCACGTCATACAGGATGATCGGTTTTCCGTAAGAGGGAGCCTCGCTGAGCCTGATGTTCCGCTGGATGATGGTATCGAATACCATATCCTTGAAATGTTCCTTCAGTTCTCCGACGACCTGATTGTGGACTTTCGTCCTTCCGTCGAACATGGTGACGATGAAGCCTTCGATCGTCAGTTCCGGGTTCACGCCGCCCTGGACCAGCTTGATGGTCTGGAGCAGTTTCCCTAATCCTTCGAGAGCGAAGAATTCCGGCTGTACCGGGATGATGACGGAGTCTGCTGCGGTCAGGGTGTTGATGGTGATCAGTCCTAAGGATGGAGAGCAGTCGATGATGACGAAATCATACTCGTCCTTGATCTCGTCCAAGGCCTTCTTCAGGGCGAACTCACGTTCTGCCTCGTCGACCATCTCCAGTTCGAAAGCGACCAGGTTCATGTGGGAAGGAATCATGTGGAGTTTCGCGATTTCCGTCTGGATGAGGGCATCCCGGATGTCGATCTGTCCGATCATGACTTCGTAAAGTGTCCTTTTCTCGTCATTGTCAGGAGAAAAGTTCAGACCGGAGGTGGTGTTGGCCTGCGGATCCGCATCGATGATCAGTACTTTTTTCTCCAGTACGGCCAGAGATGCGGCAAGGTTGATGGCTGTGGTAGTCTTGCCGACTCCACCTTTCTGGTTGGCTATAGCGATTACTTTTCCCATAACATAAATGACTTTATCTGGGCAAATTTACAAAAATTTTTCATTCATCTTCTTTATTTAGTACTTTTGTCGTCCAATTGAAAAAAGTAGTTACCTGTGAAAGAAGACTGGTTCATCATCGTCAATCCCCATGCCGGTTCCGGCAAGACCCTGCATGTCTGGAAGAAAGCTGAACTTCTGCTGCAGCAGCGTGGAATTCCGTTTACGGCCTCGTTTACGGATTGCAGATACCATGCAGTAGAACTGGCTGCGGCGGCTTGTGCGAAAGGCTACCGGAGGCTCATGGCGGTCGGTGGAGACGGTACGCTCCATGAAGTGCTCGGCGGCATCATGAAGTTCGTGACCGCCCCGGAGAACGTCGCCTGCAGCCTGGATGAATTCACGCTCGGCGTCATCCCGATCGGGTCCGGAAACGATTGGATCCGCACGCATCGTATCCGCAACGAAGTCAGTCATGTCGTCGATCTGATGGCCGAAGGCCGTACGGTCCGTCAGGATGTCGTCAAGGTCAGCATCCTGGATCCGACCAGTCCTCGGAAAGAGGTGGTTTCGCGCTCCTGCTATATGGTCAATGTCGGTGGCGTAGGCCTGGATGCCCGGATCTGCCGTCATGTGAACCGCGTCAAGGAACGTGGAAAAGGCGGACCGCTGGTCTATGTGAAAGCCTTCTTCACGGAACTCGCTCGGTACAGGACACCTGCTTTTGAAGTGTTCTGTGACGGGAAACGGGTGGTGAACGGTGCCTGCTTCTCTCTGGCATTCGGCCTGGGAAAATACTCCGGAGGCGGTTTCCGCCAGACTCCGGAAGCGGTGACGGATGACGGTCTGCTGGATGTCACCTGCTACGAACCGGTCCGCAAACCCACGGTGATTCTCGGCGGTCTGATCCTGCTGACCGGCCGGATCCTTGGTTTTCGGAAGAAAGTCCATGCCTTCCGCGCCCGTAAAGTCGTCGTCCGTCCTTTAGGGAATAAGGTCAATGAACCTGTGGAGGTGGATGGTGAGATTCTGGGGCAGGCACCGGTCATGCTGGAAATCTATCCGCAGCAGATCCGTGTCGTGAGTGCCCTCGATGTCCGTCAGTAAAGGGGCTCTGCTCAGACGGGGTCCACATCCAGTGCGATGTGCCCGGTATATTTCCTTTCTTTAGTGAATTCCTCGATGTCCTGGTACAGCCGTTTCTTGGAAGCGGCCAGTTCCTTGTTCTTCGGCAGGTTGAGCCGGATGCCGCGCAGGTACCAGTCTGAAATCTTGTCGACCGGAGGAGCGAAAGGTCCGGTCACGTCGAAGCCTTTCTTTCGAAGTTCGTCCGCCAGCATTCTGGACATCAGTTCCATCCTTTTGAGATTCTTATCTTTCAGGTCAATGGTGATGAGCCGGGTGAAAGGCGGAAAGTGGAATTCTTTCCGTTCCGCCAGCAGTCCCTCGTAGTCCTGGATGACCTCGTCCCCATGGAGACGGGTGAAGACCGGATGGGAGGAACGGGAGGTCTGGATGATGAAACGACCTTTCTTTTCCCTTCTGCCGCATCGGCCGCGGAGCTGTTCCATCAGCTGCATGGCTTTCTCGTCGGCTCTGAAATCCTGCAGTCCGAGGATGGCATCCGCCTGCAGCAGGACCACCAGAGTCAGGTTCTCGAAATCGAAGCCTTTGGCGATCATCTGCGTGCCGATCAGAATGTCGATCCGTCCTTCCGCGAAATCCTGGATGACTCTTTTCTCGTAGTTCCTGTTCTGCGCGGCATCGCTGTCCAGCCGGGCGATGCGGGCCTGCGGGAAGAGCTGCATGGCTTCTTCCTCGATTCTCTGGGTGCCGGCGCCGAGGCTTTTCAACTCACCGCCGCAATCCGGGCATTTCCCGTCGAAAGGCTGGGAAAGACCGCAGTAGTGGCAGACCATCCTTCCATTGGCCTTGCTCCAGCTCAGGCTGACATTGCAGTGCGGACATTTAGGGATCGCTCCGCATTCCTGGCATTGGAGAACAGGGGCATAGGATCTCCGGGCCCGGAGGATGAGTACCTGCTCTTTCCGCGCGAGGGTTTCATTGATCCGGTCAATGAGCTTGCGGGAGAAATTGCCGACCATGCCGCGCTTCTTCCTTTCCGCGAGCGTATCGATGATTCCGATTTCCGGGAGGGTGCCTTTATAATATTTCTCGTTGAGGACGACTTTCCGGTATTTGCCGCTCCAGCAGTTGTAGAGCGATTCCAGCGACGGGGTCGCGGAGCCGAGCAGCACCTTGCATGGGGTGGTCTGCAGGGTGGAGAGCATGAGGGCGGTGTCCCGGCCGTTGTATTTAGGAACGGGGGAGTCCTGCTTGTAGGAGTTGTCATGCTCTTCGTCGATGATGATGAGGCCCAGGTCGTGATGAGGCAGGAAGAGGGCGGAACGCGTACCTAGGAGCAGGTAGTTGCCGTTGACCGGTTGTCGGACCGCGATGGCTGTCTGTTCTCTGCTGAGCCGGCTTTCCTTGGAATGGAAAAGCAGCAGACGCTGGCCGAAGAAGGTCTTCAGCCGGTATTCGAGCTGCAGGCTCATGGCGATTTCCGGAACGAGATAGAGGACGTTCCTGCCGGCTTTGAGGGCGGCTTCGGCGAGGTGCATGTAGATTTCAGTCTTTCCGGAACCGGTCACTCCTTGCAGAAGAACCGGTTTTCCTGCGTCGAAGGCGGCGAGGATTTCCTCATGCGCCTTTTCCTGGCTGGCGCTCAAGGGTTCCAGCGGTCGGACCGTGACGGCCAGGCGTGCGCCCGGATGAACAGTCGGTTGAGTTGCTGACTGTACCGCAGCATCTGCTTCGGAGAGGTTTTCTGTTTCCGTTTCCGGAGTGTGGCTCTTGAGGTAGGCTTCCGTGGCCTGCTGCAGCTCCTGCCGGAGCTTCTCGATGCCTTTCTCCAGCGCTTCTCGTGCTTTCGGAGCGGTGGTCGTCGCCAGTTTCTCTTCTTTTGCGGACAAACGTTCCTCCATCCGGCTGACTCTCTGCCGGAAGGCTTCTTCCAGTTTCCGTGCCTTTTCCTTTTCCCGTTCTTCTGCCCGGACAGCCGTCATCTCCTGGTCGGTCTTCAAGGCCGGATAGGCCGCTTTGTAGACCTCACCGGTCGTGCACAGATAATAATCCGCGACTTTCCGCCACAGGCTGATCTCTGCCGGAGTTATGGTCGCCAGTCCGCTCTCGATTTCCTGAATCGGAAAGATTTTTCCAGGGGCGATCTCAGGAGTGATGCCGACGGCGCTCACTACACCGATGTAGTCCTTGCCGGCAAAGCGCACACGGACTCTCGTACCTGGCTGACAGGCAGGTACTTCCATGCTGTAGCAAGGCTCCCAATCCAGTTTCAGGGGCAGTATGACGGATATGTAGATCAGGTTTTCCATCTCATTTCAAAGCGTTGCGAAATTAGATAAAGTCACGGGAAAAGTAAAATTTTTCACATTTTTTTGCAGAAAAATTTGGAGGGAAAGATTTTTTGCGTACCTTTGCAATCCCAAACGAAACAAACACGTTCTCGCAGGGAAAACAAAATCTGGTGCCATAGCTCAGTTGGTAGAGCAAAGGACTGAAAATCCTTGTGTCCCTAGTTCGATTCTCGGTGGCACCACTTGAAAAAGCAGACTTCTTCAGAAGCCTGCTTTTTTTTATGTTCATTCTCTCCGGTTTCCGGAAGGTCTCTTTCCTCATTCTGTTCCAGACTTTTTCTCATCAGCGGTTCTTGGGTATTGACTGTACCGCAGTTCCTGGTGTATTTCTCGTGCCGGTGTTCCTGCGGTTTTCTTACCGGATTGTCAGCCGGACTGCCAAAAAGTCAGTTTTGACACTTCGGTATGCAATTTGACGATCTTTCTCCTGTCCGTCCGGAGTTTTTTCCTAAGGACGGCAGGATTGATTGAAAACGATAAAAATATACGATCATGAGTGAAAAAGGTACAACAGGTAAAATTGGAGTAACGACCGAGAACATTTTCCCGGTGATCAAGAAATTCCTTTATTCCGACCACGAGATTTTCCTGAGGGAGCTGGTGGCCAACGCTGTGGATGCGGACCAGAAGATGAAAGCTCTGGCGGCTTCCGGCGAATGCAAGCAGGAACTTGGTGAGCTGAAAGTCATCATTGACCTGGATGAGAAGGAGAAGACATTGAAGATTACGGATAACGGTATCGGCATGACCGCCGAGGAGGTGGATAAATACATCAACCAGATCGCATTCTCCAGTGCCGGAGAGTTCCTTGACAAATATAAGGATCAGCTGAGCAGCATCATCGGTCATTTCGGACTCGGTTTCTATTCTGCCTTCATGGTATCCAGGAAGGTGACGATCGATACCTTGTCCTGGAAAGAGGGCGCCAAGGCTGTGAAATGGTCTTGCGACGGTTCTCCTGAATACGAGATGGGCGAGTCCGACAAGGCAGAGCGCGGTACGACCATTACCTTGTATTTCGATGAGGAAGGCGAGGAGTTCGCGAAGAAGGACAGGATCCAGACCTTGCTCAACAAATATTGCAAGTTCATGCCGGTTCCGGTCATCTTCGGTAAGGAACAGGAGTGGAAGGACGGCAAGTATGTCGATACGGACAAGGACAATGTCATCAACAAGATAGAACCGCTCTGGGCGAAGAAGCCAGCTGACCTGAAGGAAGAGGATTACATGGAGTTCTACCGGAACCTCTATCCGATGCAGGAAGATCCGCTTTTCCACATCCATCTGAATGTGGACTATCCGTTCAACCTGACCGGTATCCTTTATTTCCCTAAGATCAGGAACAACATGGAAGTGCAGCGCAACAAGATCCAGCTTTACTGCAACCAGATGTTCGTCACCGATTCCGTGGACAACATCGTTCCGGACTTCCTGACCTTGCTTCACGGTGTGATCGACTCACCGGATATTCCGTTGAACGTCTCCAGGAGCTACCTCCAGAGTGATTCCAATGTGAAGAAGATTTCCGGCTACATCACCAAGAAGGTGGCTGAGCGTCTTGAGGAAATCTACAAGAACAACAGGGAAGAGTACGAAAGCAAATGGGACAACCTGAAGCTCTTCATCGAGTTCGGTATGCTGTCCGACGAGAAGTTCTGCGACAAGGCTATGAAATTCGCGCTGCTGGAGAACACGGACAAGAAGTATTTCAGCATCGACGATTACAGGAAAGCGATCGAGGGTCAGCAGACCGACAAGGACAAGAAGGTCGTCTTCCTCTATGCTACCGATCCGGATGCTCAGTATTCGTTCATCGAGGCTGCCAAGGCCAAGGGCTATGATGTCCTGCTGATGGATTGCCAGCTGGACAGCCATTTCGTGAATCTGCTGGAGACGAAGATCAAGGATGCCCGTTTCGCCCGAGTGGATTCAGACAGTGTCGACAACCTCATCCCTAAGGAGGATAAGAAACGTCCGGAGGTTTCCGATAAGGAAGTGGAGGAACTGAACACGATCTTCAAGGCCATCCTTCCTCAGGAGAACAACTATAATGTGCAGGTGGAGAACATGGGTGAGGAAGCTGCGCCTATCCTCATCACGCAGAGCGAGTTCATGCGCCGTTACCGTGAGATGTCCGCATTGGGCGGAGGCATGAATTTCTACGGCCAGATGCCGGAATCCTACACGATCATCGTGAACATGGAGAATCCGCTGGTCAGCAAGGTAATGGCTGCCAAGTCTGAGTCTGTCGCTGCCGAGACGCTCATCCCGGATGCTGCCGAGGATGCTTCTCAGGAAGTGAAGGATAAGATCAGGAAAGAGAAAGAGGATGCTGCCGCCGCACATAAGGTGGATCTGGAGCAATTCGCTAAGGGCAATGAGATCCTGCATCAGGTCGCTGACCTGGCTCTCCTGGCCAATGGCATGCTGAAAGGAAAGGATCTGAGCGACTTCATCGCCAGAAGCGCGAAGGTCGTTGAAGATGCCTATCTGAAATAAATGATCGGTTGAATATTGTTGAAAAGTCCGGCCTCATTTCTGAGGACCGGACTTTTTTCGTTCGGGCTGTTTCCATCGACCTGGGAAAATCAGCGATGGATGAGGTTGAGGAACTCGTTGCGGGTGCGCTCGTCCTTGAGGAAGATGCCGCTGAAAGCTGAAGTGGTCGTCAGCGCATTGGCTTTCTGGACGCCCCTGATCTGCATGCAGGTGTGGGAGGCTTCGATGACGACGGCGACTCCGAGCGGCTGGAGAGTGTCCTGGATGCAGTCGCGGATCTGGACGGTCAGCCTTTCCTGGACCTGGAACCTGCGGGCGAAGGTCTCGACGACTCTGGCGATCTTGCTCAGGCCGGTGATGGTGCCGTCCGGGATGTAGGCGACGTGCGCCTTGCCGATGAAGGGCATCAGGTGATGCTCGCAGGTGGAATACAGGTCAATGTCCTTGACCAGCACCATCTGGCTGTAGTCTTCGTGGAACATGGCGCTCCTGAGAATTTCAGCTCCGTCCAGCTGGCTGCCGTGGTTGAGAAACTGGAGGGCTTTCGCCACACGTTCCGGTGTTTTCTTCAATCCTTCCCGCTCCGGATCCTCTCCCAGAAGCTTCAGGATTTCATAGTAATGTTCCGCAATTCTGCGGGTTGTTTCTTCATCGTAGATTTCCTCTTTTCTGTAGGACATTTTCTTATCTTTTGCTTTATGTTTGGTATGTACCTTGTACTGGATTCTCCGGTTCCGGATAAATCAGGACAGGCGTAAATGGCTCAAAATTAAATTTTTGCAAAAATAATGAAAATAAACTTTTTTTTTCTATATTTGCGCCCCCTGATTTAGGGAAACCGCATTTATTGCTGAGTGATAATTAATTAAAACGATAGAATTATGTATTGGACACTTGAACTTGCTTATCGCCTGGAGGATGCTCCATGGCCGGCAACAAAAGAAGAACTGATTGACTATGCCACCCGTTCAGGTGCACCTCTTGAAGTCGTTGAGAATCTTGAGGAGCTGGAGGATGACGGTGAAACTTACGAGAGCATTGAAGATATCTGGCCAGATTATCCGACCAAGGATGATTTCTTCTTCAATGAAGAGGAGTATTGATCGTTAATTATTTGATATCCAAATAATCAACTACGAGCCACCCCTGTCGCAGGGGTGGCTTTTTCGTATGGGGGAGGCATCGTCAGGAAATCTTGAAGATATTTTGTTCGTATAGAAATATCTTTTTATATTTGTGTACCAATTATGGTACATGAAACAGGAAAATTATGGCAATATTACAGGTAACATCAAGAGAATTCAGGGAAAATCAGGCAACATTCTTGGCTTTGGCAGATAAAGGCAATAGAGTGGTCGTGACCAGAAGGGGAAAACCGTCTTATATGTTGACCCCGGTCACCGGGGATGATTTCGTACCTGCTCCAGAATTGGAGCAACGTCTTTGTGAGGCGAGGAAAGAATATAATGAAGGAAAGACGATTTCATGTAAGACCCTCTCCGATTTGCAGAAACATTTAGATTCATTGTAGGAATGTATGAACTTCACTTCAGTCCTTCTGCAAACAGAACTTTGTCGATATATAAGAAGTCAAACCCTATTCTTTTCAAGAAGGTTTCGAAGATTCTTGTAGAATTGATGGAACATCCGCGTCAGGGCATTGGTCGTCCGGAGCCTTTGGTCAATGGGGATAGTGTGACTTATTCTCGAAGAATAACGGCTCATGACAGAATAATCTATGATGTCTATGATGACCAGGTTGTTGTCTTGGTCATATCGGTTGGGGGTCATTATTCGGATAAATGAGTCGCTCAGCAGCGATAGATGCCGATAAATTTCTTCAACGAAGAGGAGTTGACCGTTAAATCGCGGATGGAAATCTGTGATTTATTGATTTATAATGACGGAATGAGAAATTAATTTTCTTGTTCCGTTTTTTGTGTTAAAAAATATGTGTCCTTGTATCAGAGAGGCTATAGACAAAAGGAAGGTCTTGCATGACATTTCTTTATCTTTTGTATAGCATCTTAGTGTAAACAGAATCGAGAAATGCAGCAAAATCGGTAACGGAAGTACAA
>RCNH01000018.1_pt1 | contig 88942 bp, 80 predicted proteins | sample 2041161 | NCBI WGS metagenome assembly RCNH01 (sample SAMN09708215, study PRJNA481090) | Feces metagenome, whole genome shotgun sequencing project. | biome: feces | host: Leptonychotes weddellii | place: Antarctica: Sion Island | collected 2010-03-01 | reverse complement strand
AAAATGGAATTTTTCGAGAAAACTTTAAAAAACAAATGATGCTGCGTGTATAATTTGTTAAAAGAATTGACATAAAATCTAAAGCTGCATCCGTTTACCCGTGTGCACAGCCGGTGCCTTGTGCTATAATAGGGCCGGAAAGGCGCGGTAAAAAAATCAGTTTGCCCTGCCAATTTATTCAAAGGAAGTGCTTTTATGCAGTCTGTATACAAAGAATATGCCCTCAAACAGTTGGAAACCATTTTGAATATTCCCAGCCCCAGCGGCTTTACCGAGAATGCTGTGAACTACTGTGCACAGGAGTTTTCCCGTTTGGGCTACAAGCCCGAAATCAGCACCAAAGGCGGCTTGCTGGTGTGCCTTGGCGGCGAAGGTGATCCCATTGTGCTGGGTGCGCATCTGGACACTCTGGGTGCTATGGTGCGTGAGGTAAAGTCCAATGGTGCGCTGCGTCTGTCGCCGGTGGGCGGCTTGCAGGCCAACAACACCGAAGCGGAAAATGTGCATGTTTATACACGCGGCGGCAAGGTGCTGGAGGGAACCATTCAGCTGGTGGATGCCTCGGTACACGTAAACGGCGATTACGCTAAAACACAGCGCACCTTTGATACCGTGGAGCTGCTGCTGGATGAAAAGACCCATTCTGCGCAGGAAACCCGCGCACTGGGCGTAGATGTCGGTGATTTTGTGGCAGTGGAGCCCCGTTTCCGTGTGACCGAATCCGGCTTTATCAAGAGCCGTTTCCTGGATGACAAGCTGTCGGCTGCCATTTTGATGACCTATGCCAAGTGGCTCAAGGACGAAGGCAAAACGCCCGGCCGCAAGGTTTATGTGGATCTGACTGTATTTGAAGAAGTGGGTCACGGCGGCGCAGTCATTCCCCAGGATGCAGTGGAGATGCTGTCTGTGGATATGGGCTGTGTAGGCCAGGGCCTGCAGTGCGACGAAACAATGGTGTCCATCTGCGTGATGGATGGCCACGGCCCCAGCCACAAGGCCGTGGTGGATGGCCTTGTAGCCGCCGCACAGGGCGCCGGTGTGCGCTATGCGCTGGATGTATACCCTCACTACGGCTCGGATGCCGATGTGGCTCTGGGTGCGGGCTATGATGTGCGTCACTGCGTAGTGGGCGCAGGCGTGTACGCAAGCCATGGCTATGAGCGCAGCCATGTGGAAGGCATGGCCAATACCTTTGATCTGCTCACGGCCTATATTCCCACCGTTTAATCAACAACAGCAAAGCGGGGCGTGCAGTTTCTGCACGCCCCGCTTTGCTGTATCTACAGAAAAAAGCGCTGCCTCCCGCCGGGAAGCAGCGCTTTTCATTCATTGCAGGCGACCCAAAAGGCCGAAGAAAGCAAAATTTACTTGCTTACTACAGTCTTGGTTTCGCGGGCGATCATCAGTTCCTCGTCGGTGCAGATGACCAGAGCCTTCACCTTGCTGCCGTCGGCAGTGATGTCGGTGATGTCGTCGTGGCAGTCGTCGTTCTTGGCAGCGTCAATGTTCAGGCCCAGGAAGCTCATGTCAGCGCAAACGCCGGCACGAACGTTCTTGTCATGCTCGCCGATACCGCCGGTGAATACAACGCAGTCCAGACCGCCCATGGCAGCAGCGTAAGCGCCAACCAGCTTCTTGATCTGGTAGATCAGCATCTGGTCAGCCAGCTGAGCGCGCTCGTTGCCGTTGGCAGCAGCGTCGTCCAGGTCACGCTTGTCGCTGGAAACACCGGAAACACCCTGCAGACCGCTCTGCTTGTTCATGATGGTGTCCATTTCCTCAGCGGAAACGCCCAGGCACTTCTGCAGATAGGTCACAGCGCTGGGGTCAACATCGCCGCAGCGAGTGCCCATGATCAGGCCGGCCAGAGGAGTCAGGCCCATGCTGGTGTCCACAACCTTGCCGCCGTCTACAGCGGTCACAGAGGAACCGTTGCCCAGGTGGCAGGTTACGATCTTCAGCTCTTCGGGCTTCTTGCCCAGGTAGTTGGCAGCGCACAGGCTTACATACTTGTGGCTGGTGCCGTGGAAGCCGTAGCGGCGAACGCCGTACTTCTCATAATACTCATAGGGCAGAGCATACATATAAGCCTTGGCGGGCATGGTGCTGTGGAAAGCAGTGTCGAACACCACCACGTTGGCAGTGCCGGGGAACACGTCCTGAGCAGCACGCAGACCCAGCACGGTTGCGGGGTTGTGCAGAGGAGCCAGAGGAGCCAGCTCTTCGATGGTCTTGATAACTTCTTCGGTAGCCAGGCAGCTCTCCTTGATCTTTTCGCCGCCGTGCACACCGCGGTGACCGATGGCATCAATGTCAGCCTTGCTGTTGATTACCTTGCCCTCGCCGGTGGTCATCATCTCAACAACCTTGTTGAAAGCCTCAGTGTGAGTGGGGAACGGAGTCTCCACCTTGGTCTTGCCGGCAGCGCCGGTGTAAGTAATGCAGCTGCCATCCATACCGATGCGCTCGCACAGGCCCTTGCACAGGACCTTCTCGCCATTCATGTCGATCAGCTGGAACTTCAGAGAAGAAGAACCACAGTTAATAACCAAAACGTTCATTGGTATCAATTCCTTCCAATATATTTGAATCCCCGATCTGCAAAAGACCATACGCTCTTTTTGCCCGGGTTTTCATTCATACATAAATATTATATAATGGGTGAAAGGTTTTTTCAAGGCCGCAAAGGGGGTTCAATGACCGTGAAAAATGTCGGTATTATTACAGAATATGATCCGTTCCACAGCGGCCATGCCTGGCAGATCGCCCGGCTGCGGCAGTTGGGAGCTCAGCGCGTGGTGGTGTGTATGTCCTGCAGCGCGGTTCAGCGGGGCGGATTCAGCCTGCTGCCTCCGGCGGTGCGTGTGCGCGCGGCGCTGCAAAGCGGGGCAGATCTGGTGCTGGCGCTGCCTGCACCCTGGTCCTGTTCCAGTGCGGAGCACTTTGCGGCGGGCGGAGTGGCAATTCTGTCGGCACTGGGCTGTGTGGATACGCTGGCCTTTGGGGCCGAACAGGCCGACACGGCCGCCCTGATGGATACGGCCCGGGTGCTCGGGTCAGAGGAATTCCGGCAGGCGCTTTCCCGGGAAAATCAAACCGGGCAGGGCTTTGCGGCGGCCCGTGCCGCTGCGGCTGCGGCAGTTTGGCCCGGCGCAGGCACCGTGCTGGCAACGCCCAATAACAATCTTGGCGTGGAATACTGCAAGGCAATTCTTGCGCAGAACAGCAGTTTGCAGCCGCTGGCCATTCAGCGGCAGGGCGCTGCCCACGGCGGTGCTCCGGTGGGCGGCTTTGCCAGCGGTACCAGCCTGCGGGAGCTTTGGCGTACCCAAGGCCCGGATGCGCTGGCACCCTATGTGCCGGCCTGTGCACTGGAGCTTTACCGGCAGGCACAGGATCGGGCACTGGATCAGCGGGCCATGGATGTGGCACTGCTCAGCCGTCTGCGGGGGATGAGCCTGCAGCAGCTTGCCGGGGTGCGCGGTGTCAGCGAAGGGCTGGAATATCGCCTTGCGGCTGCGGTGCGCACTGCACCGGACCTGCAAAGCTTGTATGCGGCCTTAAAGACCCGGCGCTATGCCCATGCGCGGCTGCGCCGCCTGGTACTGGACGCGGCTTTGGGATACGGCAGGGACCTGCCGGAGCTGCCGCCCTATATTCAGGTGCTGGGGGCAAAGCCGGAGGGGCTTTCGCTTTGCGGCAGTGCGAAGCTGCCCTGCGGCGCGGGCCTTGCAAAGCTGGAAAAGCAGAGCAGGGCCGCACAGATAACCGCTCACGCCCATGCGGCGGCCGAGGATCTGGCGGCGCTGTGCCGCCGCACGCCCGAGCCCATGGGCACGGCTTATACGCAAAAACTGATTTTGGAGCCTTAAAAGGCTGCATCAAAAAAGGAAAGAAGGAAGTTTCATTGATCCTGGCAGACCAGCATATGCACAGCACATTTTCACCGGATGGTACATCCGGCCTGTCCGAAATGGCCCGAACAGCCCTTGACCGGGGCCTGAAAGCCATCACCTTTACCGAGCACATGGATATGGAGCTGCCGGTGCCCCCGGGGCGCTGGCCCGAGCTGGACCCCGGCCCTTACCGCGCCGGCTTTTTGCAGACGCAGCAGGAGTTTGCCGGTCAGCTGGATCTGGGCTGGGGCGTGGAGTTCGGAATGCAGCCGCATCTGGTGGAGCGCGGGCAGGCGTTTCTGGCCCGGAACAACTTTGACTTTGTGATTGCCAGCTGCCACACATCCTGCGGCAGACTGCCCACACATTCCAGCTATTATGAGGGGCGTTCCAAAAAGGAAGCGCTGGAAGAGTATTTCACCGAGCTGGGCCGGTGCCTTGCGCTGTTCGATAACTATGACGTGTGCGGCCACATTGACTATGTGGTGCGCTATTGCCCCGGCGGGGAAGAAGGCTATCGGCCGCAGGAGTACGCGGAGTTTCTGGACCCGCTGCTGCGCACGGTGATTGAAAAGGGAAAGGGCATTGAGATGAATACCGGTGCATTTCGGTATGGCATGACGCAGCCCAACCCCTGTGCATGGATTTTAAAGCGCTACCGTGAGCTGGGCGGCCGGATTATTACGGTGGGTTCGGATGCACACCGCGCACAGGACGTCGCGTCGGATTTTGAGCGGGGGCGTCAGGTACTGCTGGACTGTGGATTTACCGAATATGCAGTTTATCGCAATCGGGAGCCCCATTTCCTTGCACTGTGATGCCGGGAAAGATTTTTTACGAAAAACGGCAAAAAAACAGCGTCAGATTTTTATGTGGTCATATAATCAGCATCGGCTTTGGGCAAATTTCAGCGGCTGTCTGAAAGCATCTTGATTCTGCCAGCAGAACGCGGTATGATGAAAGTGCACAAAAATTTGGGAAAGTTTAGCCGGAAATGCGTCCGGCGTGTGCACATCGAACCATATAGAGAGGACTGGTGATTGACATGACCCTTACCAACAACAAGCATGTTCTCACTTGGCTGGACGAAATGGTCGCCCTGGTCAAGCCGGATAAGGTTGTCTGGCTGGATGGCAGCGAGGAGCAGCTGCGCGAACTGCGCGAAGAGAGCTTCCGCACCGGCGAGATGGAGCCTTTGAACGACGAGCTGCTGCCGGGCAGTGTGCTGCATCGCACTGCCGTGAATGATGTGGCCCGCGTAGAGGACCGCACGTTTATCTGTACCAAAAAGCGCGAGGATGCTGCCCCCATCAACAACTGGATGGAAACCAGCGAGATGAAGGCAAAGCTGATTCCTCTGTACGATGGCTGCATGAAGGGCCGTACCATGTACGTGCTGCCCTACTGCATGGGCCCCATCGGCAGCCCGTTCAGCAAGGTTGGCATCGAGCTGACGGACTCCATTTATGTGGTTCTGAACATGGACATCATGACCCGTATGGGCGTGGATGCCCTCAAGCAGCTGGGCGATTCCAACGACTTCGTGCGCGGCCTGCACTCCAAGGCTCAGCTGGACGCTGAGAACCGCTACATCGTGCAGTTCCCCGAAGAGAATACCATCTGGTCCATCAACTCCGGCTACGGCGGAAACGTGCTGCTGGGCAAGAAGTGCTTTGCTCTGCGCATTGCCAGCTACCAGGGCCTGAAGGAAGGCTGGATGGCTGAGCATATGCTGATTGTGGGCATTGAGGACCCCACCGGCCACATCGACTACATCACGGCTGCCTTCCCCAGCGCCTGCGGCAAGACCAACCTGGCCATGCTGATTCCGCCGGAGGTCTATGCAAAGCAGGGCTACAAGGTGTGGACTGTGGGCGACGATATTGCCTGGATGCACATCGGTGAGGATGGCCGTCTGTGGGCCATCAACCCCGAAAACGGCTTCTTCGGCGTTGCCCCCGGCACCAACCAGAAGTCCAACCCCAACGCTCTGGCTACCACCTACAAGAACACCATCTTCACCAACGTTGCCCATAACCTGGACAATAACACTGTGTGGTGGGAGGGCCTGAACAAGACCCCGCCCGAGGATGCTGTGGAGTGGACCGGCCTGAAGGTCAAGGGCAAGGAATGGGTTGCCGAAGGCAAAAAGCTGGCAAACCCCAACAGCCGCTTTACTGCTCCCGCAGTGAACTGCCCCTGCCTGTCCAAGGAATTCAATAATCCCAACGGTGTGCCCATCACTGCAATGGTGTTCGGCGGCCGCCGTGCCAAAACCGCTCCGCTGGTGTACCAGAGTTTTAGCTGGAACCACGGTGTCTATGTCGGCTCTGCAATGGCCAGCGAAACCACTGCCGCTGCTGCCGGTGCTGTGGGTGTGGTTCGCCGCGATCCCATGGCAATGCGTCCCTTCTGCGGTTACAACATGGGCGATTACTTCGGCCACTGGATCGAGATGGGCGAAAAGCTGGGCGACAAGGCTCCCAAGATCTTCCACGTGAACTGGTTCCGCACCGACGAGGAAGGCCACTTCATCTGGCCCGGCTTTGGCGACAATATGCGCGTTCTGATGTGGATGCTGCGCCGCTGCAAGGGCGAGGCCGAGGCTGTGGAAAGCCCCATCGGTTATCTGCCTCTGCCTGAGGACATCAACATTCAGGGTCTGGAAGAGGACGGCGTGACTGTGGAAACCATCCGCGAGCTGCTGTCTGTGGACAATGCCCTGTGGCTGGAAGATTGCGACGGCGTGGAAGAGCTGTACAACCAGATTGGCGAGCGTGTTCCCGCAGAACTGCGCAAACAGCTGGCTGACCTGCGTGAGCGTCTGTCCAAGTAAGCGCTGACTGAAAATTAATACCAAAAGGCCGCCTCTGCAAGTTATGCAGAGGCGGCCTTTTTGACTGCGGGCTGTAATGCGGCATAGCATTCAGCAGCGCGGGTGGGTTCGGCAAAACATAGGACAAAAGCAATCCCGCCGTTCCCAATACGATTTTTACGTGCACAGCAAAAAACGGAGCGCACCGCGTTTGCGATGCGCTCCGTTTGATTACCGCTTTTTTGTCTTGGTGGGGTGCCAGTTCGTGGGCTGTTCACGCTCTTGCAGGCGTTTTTCCTGCAGCTGCTTTGCATCCTCCACGTACTTCTGACCCTTGGCGTTCCAGCGAGCTTGCTCGGCCTCGCGCTTGCGGGCCTGCTGTTCCAGATGCTTCTGGCTTTCTGCTTGTGCCTTGCGCACTTTTTCGTCCATTTCACTGGACGGGGCTGTGGCTTCAGCCTGAGCGGCAGGAGCTTGTTTGCCCACCGAAGGCTGCCAGGCATCCTGCTGTACCGGCTGCACAGGTTCAGCGGCCGGTACAGGAACGGGCTGCGGTGCGGGGGCTTCCGGCTCCGGCTGATCCAGATGAGCGGCATGAGTCAGCTCGTCCAGATTGGGCTGGGGCTTTTTGCGGGAAGGCCCATGCAGCTGTGTCCAGAGCTCTGTGCCGCAAACTGTCCACAGGCCGGCCAGCAGCAACAGAACGCACATAACAGGAATCACAAGCATTACGCCGCGAAAAAAGCTGTGAAACAGCAGCTGATATAAGCTGTACCCCAATACAAAGGTCAGCACCACGCCTGTGGCCAGAGGTTTGGCCAGGGCCTGGAATCGCGGGTCTTCAAAATGCTTCACGCGGCGTCACTTCCTTTGCGGGTTTGATTGTAATTTCCCGGGAAATTACTTGGTGCCGAAAATACGGTCGCCGGCATCGCCCAGACCGGGGATGATGTAGCCGTTCTCGTTCAGACGCTCGTCCAGAGCAGCCACATAGATGTCAACATCGGGGTGAGCAGCGTGCAGCTTCTCCAGGCCTTCCGGAGCAGCAATGATGCCGATGAACTTGATGCTCTTGGCGCCGCGCTTCTTGATCTGGGTGATGGCGTCGGTAGCGCTGCCGCCGGTAGCCAGCATGGGATCCAGAACCAGCACATCACGTTCGCTGATGTCGCTGGGCAGCTTGCAGTAATATTCAACGGGCTGCAGGGTGCTCTCGTCGCGGTACAGGCCAATGTGACCGACCTTTGCAGCGGGCAGCAGGCTCAGCATACCATCCACCATGCCCAGACCGGCACGCAGAATGGGTACCAGAGCCAGCTTGCGGCCTGCCAGTACGCGGGTGTGGGCAACGGCAATGGGAGTTTCGATCTCAACTTCCTCGGTGGGCAGATCGCGGGTGGCTTCGTAGCACAGCAGCATTGCCAGCTCGCTTACCAGCTCCTTGAACTCTTTTGTACCGGTGTTCTTGTTGCGCAGAAGGCTGACCTTGTGCTGAACCAGGGGATGATCCATAATCATAGGCTGTTTGCTCATGATAAACCGCTCCTTATTCATATAATTTCTATAGTTTTAAATGTACGGCAAAGTTAAAAATAAAAAGCGTTTCAGCGCTTTTCAATGTCCATCAGCTTGTCGATGCGGCGCTGATGACGACCACCCTCAAAGGGAGTGTTCAGGAACAGATCCACCAGCTGGCAGGCAAGGCCGGGGCCTACAACGCGGCCGCCCATGCACAGTGCATTGGCGTCGTTGTGACGGCGGGTATACTCGGCGCTGAAAGCGTCAGAGCAGCAGCAGGCGCGGATGCCCTTGACCTTGTTGGCGCTCATGCTGATGCCAACACCGGTGCCGCAGAACAGCAGTGCCTTGTCGCACTCGCCGGAAACAACAGCATCGCAGGCGGGAACAGCCATATCGGGATAATCGCAGCTTTCGCCGTCGTAGCTGCCAAAATCCTTGTAAGGAATGCCCAGCTCATCCAGATGAGCGCGTACTTCCTCTTTCAGGGAGAAGCCGCCGTGATCGGCAGCCAGAGCAATAGGTTTCGTCATGGGGTAACAGACTCCTTTTTACAAGATTCCTGTCGTTCGCGCTCGGCCTGACTCAGGCGATGATAGCTGGGCAGCAGCTGAGCGGGGGGCAGGGTAAGGCCCTGACGATGCATCTGCATGGCTGCAAGACACACGCCCACGGCCTGGGGCGCACGCAGCGCCGAAGGGCAGGGCAGAATACCCTGCACATGATCATATTCATTATAGCACAGGCCGGCCCCGTCACCAACAAAAAACGCAGGCTTTTTGCAAGTTTTTACAAAATCGGCAAGGCTTGCAACCGGCGCAGCAGTATCGGGAGCAAGGCGCTGATGCTCGAGACCAAGGTCAAAAGCAGCCCAGTATACTTCACGGCGGCGGGCATCCAGTGCCGGAATAACCGTGCCTTCGCCCACATGGCAGTGGGCCAGCGCATCCAAAGTGGAAACCGGTGCGCAGGGGGTATCCTTGGCAAAAGCCAGACCCTTTACCGCAGCCAGGCCGATGCGCAGACCGGTAAAGCTGCCCGGGCCGCTGCACACGCCGTACAGATCCACATCGGCGGGGGTAAGCCCGGTAGCCTTAAAGGCACCGTCAATCAGGCTCATCAGGGTCTGACTGTGGGTAAGCCCGCCGTTCAGATGACATTCAAATAACAGTTCTTCGTCCCGCATTAAAGCCACACCGGCAGTGCGGCCTGCGGAATCCACGCCCATACAAATCATAGCGTTACCCCCGTAATGGTAATGTGCCGGGTATCCGGCTGCCGGTCATCGCGGCAGATGTCCACCGTGATGGGATGTTCGGCAGCCAGCAGATCGGCCAGGTTCTCGCTCCACTCGGCAGCCACAACGGCACCTTCGTCCAGATAATCGTAAAATCCGGCAGCGGAAAGATCGTCTTCCGAGTGAATGCGGTACAGATCAAAGTGTGCCAGAGGCCGCGGCCCCCGATAATAGTTCACGATGGCAAAGGTGGGGCTGCTGACCGGATCGGTACAGCCCAGACCCTGCGCTAGCCCCTGGCAGAACGCGGTTTTGCCCGCGCCCAGGCCGCCGGTAAAAGCCACCAGATCGCCGGGCCGCACAACAGCAGCCAAACGCTGCCCCAGGGCCACCGTTTCCTCGCGGCTTGTGGTGATAAAAGTTGCCATAAAAACGCCTCCGTGAAAAGGCTGCCTGTTTGCGGGCAGCCGAAAATGTGTAACAGTAAAAATCAGCCGGGCTGAGTGCTGGTTTTGATGATGATAATGCCATCAATCATCTGCACCGAACCGGAAGCCGGCCAGATGGGCATCTGCTCAAATTCCGGCATGGTGAGAATGTGCTCGATATCGTGATAAGATGCCAGAGAAAGGTCCACACCCAGAAGCTGGTGCATAAAGTTACGATAGTGCAGCGGATCAAATTGCCGGATGCCGGTCATACCGGAGAATCCTTCCTGATTGCCCACCGAGCTTTGGCTGATTCCGGGCCAATGAGCATCGCTGAACCAGACCGGAACGCCGGGATAATAGCCGTCGCACTGCTCGATGCGGTCAGCCAAACGAACCATGCTGCCATAGGATTTTTCATACTGATACTGCATATTGGTGTAGCCCACGTTGGTGGCCACAGTCCAGTAAAACAGCAGGGCCGTGCACACAAGGGGCGGCACGGTGTTGGCCAGTCTGCGCAGAAGTACCGCAGCTTCTTCGCTTTCGCACAGCAGCTGCGCCAGGCACAGAACCGCCAGAAAGACCAGCACGGCAGAGTAATGCATGACCAGATGATAGTTCAGCTCCGGCGAGATCACCTGTACATAATTGATGCCAAGGGGAAATACCAGAATCACGGCCAGATGCACCAGCGGAGCGTACCATTTCTTCCACTGCTTTTTTACGATGAAAGCAGCCAGATACAAAAGCCCCAGCAGCAGATACATAGCCCAGACAAGACCGGTGCCCCAGACACCGCCGCCGATGGCGGGAAGCTCCCGGCTCAGGAAATCCAGCCCGAAGTGACGGGCATTGCTCACCAGATGGAACTGATAAATCAGACCGCTCAGGCAAAGCTGAACCTCATTGTTCAGGCAGTCAATGCCCTGATACAGGCTCAGGCGCTGTCCGCTGGAAGCCAGTGCCCAGCGCATCATCACATAGTAAAAAGCAAAGCCGCCGGCAGCGGTAAGGCCCATGCGCAGTACATCGGCCAGCAGCTGTTTGAGACTTGGCATATTCCGAAGCAGTGCCAGGGCAAGAATCATGCAGAACAGCAGCAGTGTAACCGAGCCGAAGGACTGATAAATGCCCATGGAAGTGCCCAGCAGCAAAGCCGCCGGCAGGCAGCCCCAGCACCAGCGGCGCCAGTACAGGCAGCAGCGAACAGCCAGCACAGCCAGCAGCAAAGACAGCATATAGCCATCGGCAGTGTAGATATAAGTAAAGGTAGAGGCCACAGCCGGGAACACAGCCATACAGGCACCGGCCAACGCCGCAAAGAGCGGCCGATCCAGCCCCAGAAGCTCTGCAACGAACATAGCCGCCAGCGCAATATATAAAAGGCTGAGAAGACCGTTCACCCAGGGCAGAATGGCGTTGGAGCTGGGCGCACAGGCGTATTCCAGTGCCCAGCGGCCGTAAGAGGGCCAGCGCTGCGGGGTATAGAAGTTATGCTGCCAGTCGTGGTTGGGCAGCATATTGGTCAGCATATAGAAATGGCAGCAAAGCCCGGCAATCAAAGCACCCCAGAAAGCCTGCTTGCGGCCTTTGAGCTGAAACCAGTTTCCGGCGCGGTGCAGAAGGTCTTCCAGCGGATAGGGGGAACGGTTGCTGTCAAGAGCGTGCAGATGATTCATTGCCTTCCTCCAAAAAAGCGGCAGAAATATTCTGCTGCAAATAAAGACAGTTGTATATTGAGCTTTAAAAAGCCTCAAAATTCAATTTATCATACCACAAAAAGGCATTGAATGCAAAAAAGCGGATGGCTGCGGTTTGCAAAAAAAGGGGGGATATACTATAATATCGTCATCTATGGGCCTCATATGAAAGCAGAGGCGGAAAGCCGGTAAAGGCTGCCGCCTGTCGGAAAGGGGGAACTATCCCTTGTTCAAGGCCATTAAACGTTATTTGCAAACAACAGATCTGGTATATCTGATGCTGTGTCTTGGGTGCACAGTTCTCAGCGTGCTGACGCTGATTTCCATTGGTAAATATGAATTGGGCGGATTGATGGTGGACCAGGTGGAAGGCGTTGTAACCGGCCTGGGCGGCTATAAGCAGGCCGTGGTTCAGGCGGCGGCAAGCCTGGTGGGCGTTGCGCTGGCCATCCTTATTTCACTGATCGACTACCGTTCGCTGGCCAAGCTCTGGCCGATTCATGCCACCGTTACCTGGGGAATGGTGCTGATGACCCTGCTGTTCCATGAAAAAAGCTTTCTGGGCATTACCATCGGCCATGCGCCGGTGGGCACGCAGAACTACAGCTGGATTGTATTTCCGGGCGGCATCAGTTTGCAGCCCACAGAACTGGCCAAAATCAGCTTTATCCTGATGTTCGCCATGCATCTTGAAAATCAGCATGAGCACATCAACGAGCCGCCGGTTCTGGCAAAGCTGCTGCTGCATCTGCTGGTGGCAGTGGGTATCATCCACATTCAGGGTGATGACGGCACGGCCATCGTTTTTACCTGCATTGGCTGTATGATGCTGTTTGTGGCAGGCCTCAGCTGGAAATATACGCTGGGGGCTGCGGCCGCGGGTGTAACCGGTTTGGCGCTGGTGCTTACATTCTTTCAGGATAAGCTGCTGCACAGCTATCAGATCAGCCGCATTCTGGCGGTTATCTCGCCGGATAAGGTAGATCCCAAATTCACCTACCAGCAAAATCAGGGTAAGGTGAGCATCGGTGCGGGCAAGATATTGGGGCGCGGGCTTTTCGGTGAGCAGCATCACACGGTGGCCAATGCGCACAATGACTTCATCTTCAGCTACATTGCCGAGGCGGTGGGCTTTATGGGAAGTATGATTCTGATCGGCGTGCTGGTGGCCATTGCGGTCCGTACGCTGTCCACCGGGCTGCGCAGCGAGGATCGCCTGGGCACTTATATCTGTGTGGGCGTATTTGCTGCCATTGCCTGGCAGGTTGTAATCAATCTGGGCATGAACCTGGGCGTGATGCCGGTAATCGGCGTAACGCTGCCGTTCCTGTCGGCCGGCGGTACCAGTGCATTGATGATGTATCTGTGCGTGGGCCTGGTGCTGAGTGTGTATATGCACAATAAGCGAACCCTGTTTGGCAAGAAATAAGTAAAAAGAAAGCGCGTTCCCTGCGCCTGCGGCTGTGGGGAACGCGCTTTTTCTGTGTCGGCTCAGCGGCTGGAGCTGCTGCCGGAGAACAGCCCGGGAATGGCACACAGTGCAGCCACACCCACCACGGTAAAGATGATTCGGCTGAGCACCGAAACGCTTCCGCCGCAGAGCCAGCCCACCGCGTCAAAGCTGAACAGGCCCACAAGACCCCAGTTGATGCCGCCGATAATCAAAAGAACAATACAGATTTTGTTGAAAATCTCCATTTTGAGATCCCTCCCTTTTTCGGGTCTAGTGTATCCCAATCGGAGTAAAAGTATACAGGCGTGCAGAACGCTGCGGGCAAAGCGTATGGCATGATTCCGGGCAGAAGAGCCGCAGCCCGGAATCTGCAAATGCTGTTCACGGCATAAAAAATCGGCAGCATCCGAAACCGGATACTGCCGATTGCTGTTTTCGGGGATTCACCGAAGTGCCGGGGATTCGATCAGTTCTTCAGTGCCTGCATGGGAGCAGGAATGCGGCCGCCGCGGTTCACAAATACAGCGGGGCTGTAGGTGCTGATGGGCATAATAGGAGCGTAGCCCAGCAGACCGCCGAAGTCCAGCATATCGCCGGCCTTGCGGCCGATGGCGGGAATAACGCGCACAGCGGTGGTCTTGCTGTTGGCCATGCCGATAGCAGCTTCGTCTGCAATCAGAGCGCTGATGACCTCGGCAGAAGTATCGCCGGGGATTACCACCATGTCGATGCCCACGCTGCAAACAGCGGTCATGGCTTCCAGCTTTTCCAGGCACAGGCTGCCGCACTGAGCAGCCTTGATCATGCCGTCATCCTCGCTGACAGGGATAAAGGCACCGGACAGGCCGCCCACATGGTTGGAGGCCATCACGCCGCCTTTCTTTACAGCGTCGTTCAGCAGGGCAAGGGCGGCGGTGGTGCCGCAGCAGCCGCAGCTTTCCAGACCCATTTCTTCCAGAATATTGGCCACACTATCACCAATGGCCGGAGTGGGTGCCAAAGACAGGTCCACAATACCAAAGGGGACGCCCAGAGCCTCGGCGGCCAGGTTGCCCACCAGCTGACCCATACGGGTAATCTTAAATGCGGTGCGCTTAATCAGCTCAGCCACATCGTCCAGCGGAGCGTCCTTGGGCAGACGGGCCAGTGCAGCGCGCACGGCACCGGGGCCGGAAACACCCACGTGAACCACACAGTCGGGTTCGCCCGGGCCGTGGAAGGCGCCGGCCATGAAGGGGTTATCCTCGGGCGCATTGCAGAAGACCACCAGCTTGGCGGCACCCAGGCACTGATTGTCCTGCGTGATCTCGGCGGTTTCGCGCACGATCTGACCCATGCGGCGGACGGCGTTCATATTCAGGCCGGCCTTGGTGCTGCCGATGTTGATGCTGCTGCACACGATGTCGGTCTGGGCCAGGGCCTGAGGAATGGATTCAATCAGGCGCTCATCACCGGCGGAAAAGCCCTTGTGTACCAGTGCGCCGAAGCCGCCCACAAAGTCAACGCCAACCTTTTTGCCGGCAGCATCCAGGGTTTTGGCAAAGTCCACAGGATCGCCGTCCGGGCAGGCGCCCAGCAGCATGGCGATGGGGGTTACACTGATGCGCTTATTGACGATGGGCACACCATACTCAGCGCTGATGCGCTCAACCACGGGAACCAGATTCTTGGCGCGGGTGGTGATTTTATCGTAAATTTTGCGGCAGGCAGCGACGGGGTCCGGATCAATGCAGTCCAGCAGGCTGATGCCCATTGTGACGGTGCGCACATCCAGATTTTCGTCGTTGAGCATGTTGATGGTATCCATGATGTCATGGGTGTTGATCATATTAGCAGAACCCCCTTCTATTATACGTGGTGCATGGCTTCGAAAACTTCCTGACGGGTCAGAGTGACCTGCATGGCCATCTCTTCGCCGGCAGTTTCAAAGCGGCTGCGCATTTCGGCAGGCTCCACGTTGCAGTGGGTCAGATCCACCAGCATGATCATGCAGAACATTTCCTGCATAATGCTCTGGGTTACGTCCTCGATGTTGATGTTCAGCTGGCTGCAAATGCCGCTGATTTTGGCCACAACGCCCACAGTGTCGTGACCTACAACGGTGATAACGGCTTTTGTCATAATTCAAAACTCCCCTCTATGTGCGGGATAAAAAATGTCCTTGTCCCGCAAACAATTTTCATTATAGCAGATTATGAAAGGTTTTGTTTACATTTGTTTGAAATTTTTTTATAATAAAACAAATATCCCCCTGCCGGCAGGGCCGCACACTGGCCCGCTGGTTTGGTAAGAGTGCAGACGCGATGCGGTCTGCCCCAAAAAAGAGAGGCGGAATGAAGAATGGAACAAATGCTGAAGTTGCTGGAAGAAAACGGGCGGCTGAGCGTGGAAGAACTGGCAGCCCTGCTGGACATCACCCCGGAAGAGGTAGGCCGCAGAATGGACGAGTATCATGCCGAAGGCGTGATTCGCGGCTATAAGGCTCTGGTGGATTGGCACAAGGCCGGCCTGAACCATGTGCAGGCCGTGATCGAGCTGCGGGTAACGCCCAAAAAGAGCCGCGGCTTTGACGAAATTGCCACCACGGTGGCACGCTTTGATGAGGTGTCCAGTGTGTACCTGATGAGCGGCGGTTACGATCTGCAGGTGATTATCAACGGCCGCAGCTTTCAGGAGATTGCCCTGTTTGTGGCAAAGCGCCTGAGCCCGCTGGACGATGTGCTGTCCACTACCACGCATTTTGTGCTGCAGACCTTCAAGAAGGACGGCGTGCCCTACCTGGACGAAGATCTGGATGAGAGGGAGACGATGCTTTGATGAATTACGATCAGCTGCTGAACAGACGCGCCGTGGAGATGCGGCCCAGCGGCATCCGGAAATTTTTTGATATTGCCAGCGAAATGAAGGAGTGCATCAGCCTGGGCGTGGGCGAGCCGGACTTCAAAACCCCCTGGAGCATCCGGGATGCGGGCATCCGCAGCCTGGAAATGGGCCATACCAAGTATACGGCCAATGCAGGCCTGAAGGAGCTGCGCGGCGAAATCTGCAATTATCTGTCCCGCCGCTTTGATCTGCACTATGACCCCATGAGTCAGGTGCTGGTCACGGTGGGCGGCAGCGAGGCTATTGATCTGTGCATCCGTGCCATGGTGGAGCCGGGGGATGAGGTTATTATTCCCGAGCCCAGCTATGTGTGCTATCAGCCCATCACCACACTGGTGGGTGGTGTGCCGGTGGCTTTGCCGCTGAAGGCAGAGGATGAATTCCGTGTCAATCCCGAAGCGCTGCGTGCCGCCATCACACCCAAAACCAAGCTGCTTGTGCTGCCGTTTCCCTGCAACCCCACGGGCGCAGTGATGAAAAAGGAGCACCTGGAAGCCATTGCCGAGGTGCTGCGGGATACCAATGTAACCGTGCTCAGTGATGAAATCTATGCAGAGCTTACCTATGGCGATGTGCGCCATGTGAGCATTGCGTCCCTGCCCGGCATGGCCGAGCGCACAGTGGTGGTCAACGGCTTTTCCAAGGCCTACTCCATGACCGGCTGGCGCCTGGGCTATGCCTGCGGTCCGGTTCCGCTGATTAAGCTGATGACCAAGATTCATCAGAGCTGCATCATGTGTGCAGCCACCACCAGTCAGTACGCGGCTATCACCGCGCTGCGCGACTGCGACGAGGAAATCGAGCGTATGCGCATTGAGTATGACCAGCGCCGCCGTCTGGTGGTCAGAGCCTTCAATGATATGGGCCTGCCCTGCTTTGAACCGCTGGGTGCATTTTACGTGTTCCCCTGCATCCAGAGCACCGGCATGACCAGCCAGCAGTTCTGCGAGCGTCTGCTGCGGGAAAAGCACGTGGCCATTGTGCCCGGTGATGCCTTTGGCGATTCCGGCGAGGGCTATGCCCGTGTAAGCTATGCTTACTCGCTGTCCCACTTGCAGGAGGCACTGCGCCGGATTCGTGAGTTTTTGCAGGAGCTGAAGGAAAATGGATAATCGCGTGATCGCCCGGCGGGTATCCGCCTACGATCCGGAACTTGTGGAAAAAGCGGTGGAGCAGATTTTTTCGGATCTGCCCGCAGCCCGGCGCATCGGCCCTGAAACCCGGGTGCTGCTCAAGCCCAATCTGCTGGCAAAGCACGCGCCGGAAAAGGCCGTAACCACTCACCCGGAGGTGCTTCGGGCGGTGATCCGCGCCGTAAAGCGCCGGGGTGCTGCCGAGATTATGGTGGCAGATTCCGCAGGCGGTCCGGCCACGCCGGCCCTGATGAAGGGCATCTATCACGTTTGCGGTGTGGATGAAGTGTGCCGGCAGGAGAATGTGCCGCTCTGGCTGGGCGGCCCCACCGGCGAGCGCCAAAGCCCGGAGGGCGGCCTTGTAAGCCGGTTTACGCTGATACAGCCGGTGCTGGACGCCGATTTTATCATTGATTTGCCCAAGATGAAAACCCATATGATGACCGGAATGACCGGAGCGGTTAAAAATCTGTTTGGCTGCGTTCCGGGCCTGCAAAAGGCGGAGTTTCATATGCGATTTCCGGACAAAGAGCGCTTTGGCAATATGATTGTGGATCTGTGGGCCACCGTAAAGCCGGATATGGCCATCATGGATGCCGTAACTGCCATGGAGGGCGACGGCCCTGCCGGCGGTGAGCCCCGGGATGTGGGGCTGATTCTGGGCACAGAAAATCTGTTCAGCCTGGATCTGGCGTTGTGCAGCATGATGAGCCTTGCACCGGGCCGGGTGCCCTATCTGGCAGCCGCGCAAAAGCGGGGCCTGTGCGCAGAAACCTTTGATCCGGATTTGTGGCAGGGCGACGTGCCCTGTCCGGTTTTAGAGAATTGGAAGCTGCCCGGCAGCTTTCAGAACAGCAGCGAAAGCACCGATTTTGCCGAGCGCTATCCGGCCTTTTTGCAGCCGCTGCTCAAGTGGGGCGAGCGGGCTATAGCGCCCCGTCCGGTGATCGACAAAGCCGGATGCATCGGCTGCGGACAGTGCGCCCAGATCTGCCCCCAGCAGGTGATCCGTTTGGAAAAAGGTGCAAACGGCAGCAAAACGGCGCACATCCAGCCCCGGCAGTGCATCCGCTGCTTCTGCTGCCACGAAGTCTGTCCGGTCAAGGCCATTCAGGTGCACCGGTTTGGGCTGTTTAAACATCTGTAAAAGAACGGGAATGTTAATTTTTAGGAGGGCTGTACTGTGAAACAAGTGACCGTGCTGGCCCCGGCCAAGCTGAACCTTTCGCTGGACGTGGTGGGCCTGATGCCCAATGGTTATCACGCGCTGGACATGGTGATGCAGACCATTACGCTGTATGAGCGCATTCATCTGCGCAAGGCAAGAGATATCCGCCTGCGTCTGCCCGGCAGCCGGGTTCCCGCAAATGAAAAGAATACCGCATACAAAGCGGCGGTGGCTTTTTTTCAGTACACCGGATTGCTGGCCGGTGTGGAGATCGAGATTCAAAAGCGCACGCCGGTGCGTGCCGGAATGGCCGGCGGCAGTGCAGATGCCGCGGGCGTTCTGGTGGGCCTGAATGCCCTGTATGAAGCAAAGCTTTCTCTGAGTGAGCTTTGTGCGCTGGGTGCCACATTGGGCGCAGATGTGCCGTTTGCACTGATGGGCGGTACCTGCCGGGTGCAGGGCATCGGCGATATGATGAAGCCGCTGCCGCCCTGCCCGAACTGCTGGTTTGTGGTGGTCATGCCCAGTGCCGGTGTGTCCACGCCCGAGGCTTTCGCTAAATACGATCAGGTGGGCAGCAGCGTTCACCCGGATTGTGCTGCACAGGAAGCGGCAGTGCGTGCCGGCGATCTCCATGCAGTGTGTGCAGCCTTTGGCAATGCACTGGAAGAGTGCAGCGGTGCGGTGGAAACGCCGCATATCCGCCGTCTGCTGTGCGAAAATGGCGCCGTGGCCAGCCAGATGACCGGCAGCGGTGCAGCGGTGTTCGGCGTATTTGAAACCGAAGCCCAGGCACAGGCTGCTGCTGCGGCACTGAGAAAGGAATATCGGCAGGTATATCTGGCCCGGCCCGATAAGGGCGGTGCCCGTGTGCTTGCACCCCGTCCGGCGCAGCACCCGCGTCGGCGGCCTGCAAAAAACGCAGAATAACAAAAGCAAAACACGCCCACACTGTTGGCAGAAACTTCCAACAGAAAAGGGCGTGTTTTTTTATGAGCGTGGTACTTAAAAGCAGCTGCACAAAAGTTTTAAGAAAGATTTGTGCACAATTCCGAACCGTGTGGGCAGCCTTGGCATCCAGCCGTCGGATGCGCTGGGAAATCAGCGTACTGCTGGGCACAATCCTTGCGGTGGTGCTCACCGCGCAGTGCTCCAGCTTTGCGTCAACCGCCGCCAGAGTGCGGCAGGATACCCTGCGTTTGCACGTGCAGGCTGCCAGCGACAGCCCCGCAGATCAGCTGCTCAAGCTCAGGGTGCGGGATGCGGTATTGCAGCAGGCGGTGCAGATTTTTACGGATTGTCCGGATCAGGCAGCCGCCAAAAAAGCCGCCGCTGCGGCCCTGCCCCAAATCCAGCTGGCCGCCGAGCGGGCCGTGGCTCAGCAGGGAGCAAGCTGCCCGGTGCGGGTATACATCACCCGCATGAGCTTTCCCACAACACATTATCAGCATTTCAGTCTGCCCGCCGGACCGTATGATGCACTGCGCGTGGAATTGGGCAAAGCCAGAGGTCACAACTGGTTCTGTGTGCTTTACCCGGCGCTGTGCCTGCCGGCTGCCGGGCTGGATTCGCCCACGGCCTGGCCCACACAGCAGGAGCAGCAGCTGGTGAGCAGCGGATGCACAGTGCGATTTGCCGTGCTGGAATGGTGGCAGCATCTGGTGGGTACAAAGTCGGCTGTCAGCGCATAAACTGAATTATCTGTAGCCGGAAAGGGCTGCAAAAAAATGCCGCGGGGAGAATCAGGGCTATTAAAGGGACTTTTTTGAGCAATATGACGACAAATTTATGCAAACGTTGGTCAATCTGTGAGGGGAAAGCAGGGGGGCAGATATGATAAAATAATCAAAAAGCCCGAAGTAGAGGAGGAACCTGGATGAAACTGAATTACCGGCGCACATTTTTTGTGGGTTTGGCATTTATGTCCATCTGTGCTTTTTGGCAGGTCTATGACAATCTGGTGCCCCTGATCCTGAAAGAAACTTTTGCGGTGGACGATGGCCTGATCGGCGTGGTGATGGCACTGGATAACGTGCTGGCGCTGTTTATGCTTCCGCTTTTTGGCAAACTGAGCGACAAAACCCGCACCGGCATCGGCAGACGAATGCCCTATATTCTGGGCGGCACGGCGGTGGCGGTGCTCTGCGTGATTCTGCTGCCGCTGGCGGATCGCATGAACAGTCTGGTTCTGTTTTTGGTGGGTCTGGCCCTTGTGCTGGTGGCAATGGCAACCTACCGCAGCCCGGCAGTGGCCCTGATGCCGGACGTTACCCCCAAGCCCCTGCGCAGTCAGGGCAATGCGGTGATCAATCTGATGGGCGCTGTGGGCGGTATGCTGATGCTGATTACCATGCAGGTTTTTCTGCCCAAAGCAGAAGGCGCGGTGTATCGGCCCAACTATATGCCCATTTTTGCAATATTGGCCGTGGTGATGGCGCTGTGTGTGGCAGTGCTTTTCTGGAAGGTAAAAGAGAATGCCTGCGTCGAAGAGGCCGCAGCGCTCAGCGAAGAGGTGGAACCGCAGCCGGAAGAGCAGGCCGAGAGCGAAGGCCGCGCCATGCCGCCGGCAGTGCGCCGCAGCTTTGTATGCATTCTGGCCAGTGTGTTCCTGTGGTTTGCGGGCTATAATGCGGTTATCAGCGGATTCAGCCGCTATGCAACCCAGGAGCTGCAAGGCAGTTTTTCCATGATTCTGATGATCTGCACGGCAGCGGCCATTGTGTCCTATCTGCCGGTGGGCTTTGTTGCAGCACGCATCGGCCGCAAGCGTACCATTCAGCTGGGTATATTGCTCCTGGGCGTGGCTTTTGCGGCAGGCGCATTTTTCCATCGGGTTACCCCGGCGCTGTACATATTCTTTGCTCTGGCCGGTATGGGCTGGGCTTTTATCAATGTGAACAGCTACCCCATGGTTGTGGAGCTGGCCAGCGGCAGCGATGTGGGCAAGTATACCGGCTATTATTACACGGTGTCCATGACTGCCCAGATCCTGACCCCGGTGGTATCCGGGTTCCTGATGGGCCATGTGGGCTACCGCACGCTGTTCCCCTATGCGGCATTCTTTGTGTTTGCCAGCTTTGTGACCATGTGCATGGTGCACCACGGCGATTCCCGCCCCGAGGCCAAGCGCGGTCTGGAAGCACTGGATGTGGACGACTGAGGTCCTGATTAAAAACAGAAGCGGAGCGTGTCAGCTGCTGACACGCTCCGCTTTTTACGGATTGCGGGGATGAAAGAAATCGGTTACTGCTTGTTGGCGTTTGCAATTTCCTGCTTGAGTTCATCGAGCTTTTGCAGAATGAGGGTTGCGGCACCAACAACGATACCGGTCAAAAGGATGATGCCCCCATAGAGCGGAAAAAGGAAGCTCTCTGCTGCGCCGCCGCCCAGAATTGCGCCGAACGCCATGCTGATTAAGCCGCCCAGCGGCCAGACCATCAACAGAAACATACCGACCATTGCGATGATTGCGTTTTTCATACAATGCTGATCTCCCTTCTGCCATATAAACTGAGCTAAGATTCTTCTGGCTCTATTATAGTGAAGAGTTCGGGAATAAGCCATAGGCAGATGAAAAATGCAGATATAAAAACAGCAGCATCCCAAAGCGGAATGCTGCCGGGTCCATCGCTGTGTGATGAAGAGAAAACAAATTGTTTAAATATAACAGTGTATACAAATAGTAATACAGTTAATTGCCCCAGGCGCGGCGTGACTGGCCCAAAGCCCAGAAAACCGGGATGCAGAGCAAAAACCAGAAAAAGGTGAATAGCGGGCAGATCTGTCCCCACAAATTGCCCCAATAGGCGCTGTAGTCCCACACGCGCCAGTGCAGAAGGCGGTTGCACACAAGACCAAAGCAAAGCTCCACGGCGGTGATAAACAATGCCCCCGCAGCGCACCGCATCAGAAAGGGCAGCCGGGCAAGACGGTTGTCCAGTGTTTGCAGGCCCAGCAGAACCAGTCCGCCGGCCACCAGCATGGTCCAGTGTGTGTATCCGCGCACCAGAATCTCAATGCCGCCGTACCCCAGAGCGCCCAAAATAAATAAGAATAAATGACTTTGCAGATAATGCACTACTTGCTTTAACAAAAAACATCCCCCGGAACTCAGTATGTCCGGGAGATGTTTTGCTTATACAGTAATTTGCCTTGCAGTGATACGGAAATCATCCGGTGCGGCCCTGTGAAAGAGCAATCCAATTACCTGGTCATTTCCCTGAGCAGGGTCTGGCGGCACTTCCACAGCTTTTCGGACAGATCCACATAATAGCGGTGCGGATTTTCAAAGCGCTTTACTTCCTCCCACAGGGTGTTGACCTCGGCCTTGCAGAAGGCGCGGGTTTCTTCCAGACTACGCTGCTTGTAAACCAGCTTTCCGTTTTCAAAAATGGGCGTGCTGATGCACTTGGCAATGCAGCCTGTGTAGGTGCGCTTTTTCCAGGTTTCCACCGGATCAAACAGAGTGATGCCCTGGGCGGCATCCACCACTTCGTCGTGAATGGTGATGTAGTCTGCCATGGCCTTGCCGTCGGCATCATACAGCCGCCATACCTTTTTCAGATGCGGGGTGGTCAGCTTTTCCAGACTCTCGCTCACCTTGATTTTGGGCAGGTAGTGGTCGCCTTCCTTGACGGCAGCCAGCTTATACACACCGCCGAACACCGGGTTGCTCTTGGCGGTAATCATGTTTTCGCCAATGCCGAAGCTGTCCACCTGGGCACCCTGCTGAATCAGGTCGCGCACCAGATATTCGTCCAGGCTGTTGCTCACGCAGATCTTGCAGTCCGGATAACCGGCAGCGTCCAGCATCTTGCGGGCTTTCTTGGAAAGATAGGCAATGTCGCCGGAGTCAATGCGGATGCCCAAAGGCCGCTTGCCCAGCGGGCGCAGAACCTCGTCAAATACGCGGATAGCGTTGGGAACACCGCTCTTGGTTACGCTGTAAGTATCCACCAGCAGCAGGCAGGCGTCAGGATAAAGCTCGGCGTATTTTTTAAAGGCATCGTACTCCGAGGGGAACATCTGCACCCAGCTGTGGGCCATGGTGCCGCTGGCGGGAATGCCGAAGTCACGGGCAGCCATCACACAGCTGGTGCTGCTGCATCCGCCGATATAGGCGGCGCGGGCGCCGTATACGGCAGCATCATAACCCTGAGCCCGGCGGGCACCGAACTCCATTACGGGGCGGCCCTGAGCGGCACGCACAATGCGGTTGGCCTTGGTGGCAATCAGGCACTGATGGTTAAAGGTAACCAGCAGCAGGGTTTCGATCAGCTGACATTCAATGGAAGGGCCCTCCACCGTGACAATGGGCTCGTGGGGGAAGATAGGCATACCCTCTTCGATGGCCCACACGTTGCAGTGGAACTGGAAGTTTGCCAGGTAATCCAGGAACTCTTCCCGGAAAACGCCGGTGCCGCGCAGATAGTCAATGTCCTCTGCGGTGAAAGCCAGATTCTCAATGGAATCAATGAACTGAGAGAGACCGGCCATCACAGCAAAGCCGCCGTCGTCCGGAATGCGTCGGAAAAACATATCAAATACACTGATCTTGTCCTTATAGCCTTCCTCCAGATAGCCGGCAGCCATGGTCAGCTCATAGAAGTCCATGATGGTGGTCAGGTTGCGTTTTACGTCGATCATTTGGGTTCCGTCCCTTCTTTTTTGCCGAAGATCCGGCGCTCAGCGGCGGCGGATCTTGTTGGCTTGCTGTTTGATGCGTTTGCGATTTGTTTTGTAGAACAAAATCAAATAGCCCACAGCAGTGATTAAACTTAGAATCAGCACAACCCGGAAATACAGGCTGCTGAAAAATTCGCCGATCTTGGCGATGACAAACAGTACAGGGTTACGGCTTACGTCCTTGCCGGCAAGCAGGTCCACCGTGCCGATTACCTCGCCGGACAGAGCCAGCGAAACGCTGCCCACCACATCGCCCTGCTTGATGGGCGCAGATACGGTTTCGGGCAGATGGTAAATCTTCTGGGTTACAGAACCGTCAGTGCCTTTGGGCAGAATAGTCTTCATGTCACTGGCGGGATAGAGCATCAGCGTATCGGAATCGGTGCTGTATTTCACCTTGATTTCCGCCATGGGCTCATCAATGTTCAGCGCGGGCTGAATGGCAAAGTTGCCAAACACCCAGTCCATGAGCATGGCGGTTTCGTACAGGGCCGGGCGGCGCTTGTCGGCGGTTTCGGTGCTGTACTGCGAGCCGATGGCGTCACAGGCCTTGGGACTGTTCAGAACCACGCTGATATAGGTTTCGCCGTTCTGCGTGTGCCAGCCGGCAAAGTTCTGCCAGTCTTCCAGGCTGCCGGTCTTGCCGCCCTGGGCGTATTCCCGGTAGAATTCGGCACCGCGCTGCGAGTCGATCAGCAGGTCGGTGGTCCAGATGGGATATTCCTCCGTGTGCTTTTCGGCCATCGGCATGGTGAACTGCGTCACCTTGCAGGCCTCACGGAATACATCATAGCTCATCAGGTGGCGCAGAATCAGGTACATATCCTGCGCGGTGGTCACGTTGCGGGGGTCCAGACCGCAGGCATCGTAGAATGTGGTGCCGGTGCAGCCGATTTCCTTTGCCTTGGCGTTCATCATATACACAAAGTTGGACTGGCTGCCGTTGGCCATGGCCGCGGCGGCCATCATGGCGGCCTCGTTGCCGCTGGGCAGCATCATGGCGTACAGCAATGTGCGGAAGGTGTGTACCTCGCCCAGGCGGATGTCCGCGTGGCTGGCATTTTTGCCGTACAGGTAATCCTGAATCGGAAGGGTCAGGACGCTGGTGGCAGAATCCAGTTCATCGCCGTGCAGATCCAGCATCATGGCAACGGTCATCAATTTGGTCAGACTGGCCGCAGGCAGGGATTCCTGAGCATTTTTCTCATACATGATAATGTTGGTGTCCAGGTTTACAATGTAGGCGGCAGGGGCCTGTACAGCATAAGTGGCGCTGGGATCAAAGCCGACAGCACCCACAGGAAGCGCCAGAAGACAGGCCAAAACGCAGAGCGTAAGCAGTACAGAGATGAATCTTTTCATGTGGACAATTCCCTCAAATAGCGATATAGTAATAAGACAGCTCAGGCAAAAATCTGAGCATGATAAGGCGAAACAAAGCCCGCGGCGATCCTTATGAAATGGCCGCCGGGCATACTTTTATCATTATAGCAGTATCCTGCGCGTTTTAAAAGGTCTGCGGGAACTTTTAACAAATGAACCCCACACCAAATACGCCGGGCATTGAACGGGAGGAGCAGAAGCGTTGATCTATGTGACAGGCGATACCCACGGTCAGATTGATCGGTTTGAGGAAAAGGCTGTAAAAAAGCTGAAAAAACAGGATACCCTGATTGTGCTGGGAGATTTCGGCTTTGTGTGGGACGGCTCCAAAGAGGAGCAAAAACGCCTGAAATGGCTTACAAAGCGGCGGTATCAGCTGCTTTTCATTGACGGCTGCCATGAGAACTTTGACCTTCTGCGGGAATATCCGGTTGTGGAATACAAGGGCGGCAAGGCCCGGCATCTGGGCGGCAATCTGTATTATATCCAGCGAGGCAGCATTCTGGAAATCGAGGGCAAAAGCCTTTTGTGCTTCGGCGGCGGTGAGAGCGAGGACCGCGAGGAGCGGGAGGAAGGCGTAAACTGGTGGCGGGAAGAGATGCCCACCACCGATGAGCTGGAACTGTGCACCCAGAATCTGGCGCAGCGGGATAACCGTGTGGACTACATCCTCACCCACGATGCCCCCCAGAGTCTGGCAGAGTTTGCCGGATTTCTGCACCAGCAGCCCAACTGGCTGCACGCCTATTTTGACCAGATGACCCGCAAGGTGGATTACCGGCTGTGGTTTTTCGGCCGCTATCATAAGGATCACCGGCTCTCGTCCAAAGCGCGGGCAGTATTCTGTGATCTGGTTGCCCTGCAGGATGAAACAAACACCTGAAAAAAGAAAAGAACCTTCAAAGCTCCGCGCCGCAGAAAACCTTGGCGCGGAGCTTTTTTGTCTGCCACTATAGTACTGATTATTGTACTTTTGATTTTGTATAATTCAGTCATCACAAAAAAGGACCCGGAAAACGGTTCCGCGGATGAAAGGCAGGCGCAGCAGGATGAATTACGAAATTCGCTATGTGGGCAGTCACGTGGAGGTATACAGTTTGAGCGGCAGATTCCTGTTTTCGGCCGATACCGCCCGCGAAGCCATGGCAGAACTGGCAAGTTAAAAATGAAACAAACAGATTGTGCAAGTTTTGCGGACTATTTAACAAAAAGTGCAGGGCGCAGATTGGTAAAGAACTTGTAAAGGAAAGAAAGAAAATGATATACTAAACTTGTATCGCGTCGAATCATGCGGCGCCAGTCGGCAATCCTGCCCCATAGGGGCAAACCCTTAGTCCGGCTGCATTCCTTTCAGGATTTGGAGTGACAGTATGTCAGTTTTTGAAGTAATTGATCTGGCGGGCGGCATTGCCCTGTTCCTGTATGGTATGAGCATCATGGGTGCCGGCTTGGAAAAAGTGGCCGGCGGCAAGATGCAGACCATTTTACAGAAACTTACTGCCAGCACCCTGCGGGGTATTCTGCTGGGAACTCTGATCACGGCCGTGATCCAGAGCAGTGCCGGTACCATTGTTATTGTAGTGGGCCTGGTTAACTCGAACATTCTTACCCTGACCCAGGCGGTGGGAGTGATTATGGGCGCCAACATCGGTACCACGGTTACCGGCCAGCTGATCCGCCTGGCGGATATCAGCGGCGACAGTTTGTGGCTCACAATTATTCAGCCCCGCACCTTCTCGCCCATTGTGGCCTTTATCGGTGCAATTCTGTTTGTGTTCTACAAAAGTCCCAAACGCCGGAATCTGGGCCAGATCATGATGGGCTTCGGTATTCTGTTCACCGGTATGTTCATGATGGAGGGCGCAGTGGCCCCCCTGAAGGAAAGCCAGATGTTTGTGGATATGTTTGCAAGCCTGCAAAATCCGATTCTGGGCGTGCTGGCCGGCCTGCTGGTTACTGTGGCCATTCAGTCTTCCAGTGCATCGGTGGGCGTATTGCAGGCACTGTCTGTAACCGGTGTTGTGCGTTTCGGCAACGCAGTACCCATTATTCTGGGTGCCCACATCGGTACAGCCTTTACACCGCTGGTGGCTGCAATGGGTGCTAATAAAAACGCCAAGCGCAGCGCAGTGATTCACCTGTATTTTAACCTGATCAGCTCGGTTGTTTTCCTTGCCGCAACCTATCTGGTCAAATATACCATCGGGATTCCCTTCTGGGATGCAGTGCTCAATAAGGGCAGCATCGCCAATATCCACACCCTCTCCAGTGTGCTGGCAACCCTGATGCTGCTGCCCTTTGCAAAGATGCTGGTGCGCCTGTCTGAGCTGACCGTGCCGGATAAGGGCGAAGCACAGGATCTGAGCCTGCCGGTGCTGGACGAACGTCTGCTGACCAGCCCGGCAGTGGCCATTCAGCAGGCCAAGAGCGCGGTGGAAAAGATGGGTGCCCGTGCAGCCAATAACTACCGTCTGTCCGTACCTATGCTCAGCAAGTACAGCGACGATCAGGCCAGCCAGATCAACCAGCGCGAGGATCTGATTGACAAGATGGAAGTACAGGTCAGCAACTACCTGGTGCGCATTGCCGACCATGATCCCTCTGAGCATGAGAGCCATGTGATGAGCGAACTGCTGAATATGGTCACCGACTTTGAGCGTATCGGCGATTACTCCATCAACATTCTGGAGCGCGGCGCCGAAATGCGGGATAAGGAACTGGCCTTCAGTGCCGGTGCCTTCCGGGAGATGGAAATTCTGAGTGATGCCATCGGGGAGATTCTGGATCTGACCAATGCATCCTTCCGTGAGCGGGATATTCACGATCTGGAGCGGGTAGAGCCGCTGGAAGAAACCGTGGACCTGATGTGCGATCAGCTGCGGGCACGCCATATCGAGCGCCTGAAGGATGGTTCCTGCCAGATTGAAAGCGGCATCATCTTCCTGGATGTGCTCACCAACATGGAGCGTATTTCCGATCACTGCTCTAATATTGCCGTGCGTATTATGGGCGCCGAGCAGGAGGATTCCGAAAAGGATGCACACGAGCTGCGCCGCAGCCTGCATCTGGGTCAGCAGAGCAACTTCAACGAGCTGCTGGACAGCTACAAGGAAAAATACGCCAGCAAGCTCAACTGATGTTTTGACAAATGAATACAGGGCCTCCGGCTGCAAAGAAACAACAACTTCCTTTTGCGGCCGGGGGCCGTTTTTGTTTTCGTCAGACACGCCCTTCCGATGTGGGCTTCAGACAGAGCAGACAGAGAAAACCTGCCGCTGCCGCCGCCACCGCAATCCAGTGCCGTCCGCTGTAGGGGAGAAAACGTGCCAGCAGGGGAAAGGCCAGACTGCCCAGACTCATTCCAAGTGCGGTAAAGCCGTAGTCCACACCTGCGTGGGGCAGGCCGAACAGGTCAGAGCAGAGCGTGGGCAGTACCGCAGCCTGCCCTGCGTAGCAGAAGCAGAGAAAAAGATAAAACGGCACCGTCCACCAGCTGCCCAGCAGCCAGAAGCCAACCCCCAATACACCCAGAGCGCCAAACAGCCACAGATCGGTGGAGCGCCGGCCGATGCGGTCGCTCAGCGGCGGCATCAGCAAACGGCCCCCGGCGCTGCCCACACTGCCCAGCGTGATGCACAAAGGTGCGGCCCAGGGGGGCAGGCCGCGCTGTTCTGTGATTTGAGGCAGAATCGGCCCGAACAGCTGCACAGAGGGCGCGGCAAAACCGGCAGAGAGAAAACAAAGCCAGAAAGCCCGCGTGCGCAGCATGGCTTTTGGGGCGTAATCCGGCGGGGGCGGGCCTTTCCGGCGGCCCTGCTCTTCCGGACGGGGCTTTTCCGGCGGCGGTTCGGTCAGCAGCAGACTGCCGGTTCCGCAGACTCCCGCTGCCAGCCCGCCCAGCGCCGCAAAGCAGCCCCGGATGCCCCAAAGCCGGATGAAATAGTGAACAAGCAGGGTCAGGATGCCGCCGCTGACCCCCACCGCGCCGCCGATCACACCGGCAGCAAGGCCCTTTTGATCCTGATACCATTTTTGTGCACAGCTGAGTACGGCAGGGGTCAGAAAGGCACAGCCCAGTCCCACCGGCAGGCTGAAGCCCGCAATGAAAAGCCGGGGGACCCCGGCGGGCAGGCAGGCCGCTGTCGCAAAGCCTGCCGTCAGCAGGAACGTGCCCCACAGCCCGGCAGTGCGGGGACCTTTGCGGTCCTGCACAAAGCCGCCGATCACACAGCCCGGACCATAAGCCCCCAGAATAAAGCTGAAAATCATTTCGGCACTTCGGGAATCCAGCGCATATCCTTTCATTACCGGCCCGCGAAACACGCCCCAGGCAGCGGGAATACCGGCCAGAATCTGCACCAGCGCCCCGGCTGTCAGAATAAGCCGGGCACGGCTGGAATGCGGGTGCGTCATGGCAAAATCCTCCTTTGTCTGCTGCGGCTTTGCACGGGTTGCAGCATCAGAAACAGTATGGCCGGTTTTGGTTGACAAATGCCCGGATATCAAGCTATGATAGTACGGTAAAGTGAAATGCAGCGGGGACCTTCATGCGGCCCCTGTGTGAAAATAGGAGGAACGACCATGAAGACCAACCCCCTTAAGGGTATGCGGGATTATCTGCCCGCTGAGCAGCGCCTGCGCGATTATGTGCAGGGCCAGATTCTGGAAACCTATCGTGCCAGTGGCTTTGAGCGCATCGGCACCCCCATTCTGGAGGATATGGAAAACCTGGATAAGAGCGATGGCGGTGATAACCTGAATCTGATCTTTAAGGTGATGAAGCGGGGCGACAAGCTGGAAAAGGCTCTGGCCGCAGGCGATGAAAAGGGCCTGTCGGATATGGGTCTGCGTTACGACCTGACCCTGCCCCTGTCCCGCTATTACGCAGCCAATAAGGACAAGCTGCCCAGCCCCTTCAAGGTCATCCAGACCGACCGCGTTTACCGCGCCGAGCGTCCTCAGAAGGGCCGTCTGCGTGAGTTTGTACAGTGCGATATTGACATTCTGGGCGATGCAAGCTCCAATGCCGAGATCGAGCTGATCGACGTTACCGCACGCGCTCTGCTGAAGATCGGCTTTAGCGATTTTACCGTCAACATCAACGACCGCCGTATGCTGCGCGGTATGCTGACCGCCATGGGCTTTGAGCCGGATACGCTGGACAGCGTGTGCATCAGCTTTGATAAGCTGGACAAGATCGGCGCCGAGGGTGTGGCTGCCGAGCTGACCGAAAAGGGCTGCCCGGAGTCCGCTGTGGCTGCTCTGACCGAGTTCTTGCAGAAGGGCGATTTCAGCCTGGAAAAGGTTTCTGCCCTCTGCCCGGACCCCGCTCTGGGTGCAGACCTGCAGCGCGTAATCAATACCGTAACCGAGCTCTCCGGCGGCAAGTTCGACATTGCCTACTGCCCCAGCCTGGTGCGCGGTCAGGGTTACTACACCGGCATCGTATTTGAGGTAACCTGCAAGGCCTTCGGCGGTGCAGTTGCCGGCGGCGGCCGTTACGACGAGATGGTGGGCAAGTTCATCGGCCAGAAGGTGCCCGCTGTGGGCTTCTCCATCGGCTTTGAGCGCATCTGCGGCATCCTGATGGAGCAGGGCTTCCAGGTGCCTGCCGATAAGCCCAAGATGGCTCTGCTGTACCAGAAGGACACCGAGTTCGGTGCAGTTCTGCGCAAGGCAGCTGAGCTGCGTGACAATTACGCAGTGACCGTGCTGCCCCAGGCCAAAAAGCTGGGCAAGCAGCTGGGCAGCCTGCAGGAGCAGGGCTTTGCCTGTGCAGCATTTGCTGAGAGCAACGAAGTGAAGAATCTGGCTGAGCACGAATAAGTAAAAAGAAAGCGGCCCCCGGTTCCAAAGTGCTGGAATCGGGGGCCGCTTTTGCTGTTTTGTGCAACCGGATTTGGACCACTGCAAGTGCGCCGATGTGCAGCCGGACAACAAAAAAGGGCCCGGCGTCGAAGAAGATTCGACGCGGGCCCGGCCGCAAAAATGCACGCTCACATCGCGCATGAACTGCCGGGTACGTAAAACCCGGACGTGGAAAAAGCCTTGGGAACGCTTAGATGCGCTCCACTTCACCGAACAGGTTGAAGCGGAACAGCTTGGAGGCGTCCTCAGGGCAGGTGTACTCCAGCCGGGACTCAGTGATGCGGCCGCCCTTAATCAGGGTGGTGAAGCCGATCAGCTGGCAGAGCTTGCTCTTCAGGTTCAGGCGGTCGCCGTCGGGAGTCACCATGAATACATCTCCCTTGCAGGTGTCCAGCACCTTTACGAAGTCATTTACGTCAAAATCATGCAGATCAATCTGTGCCATATCAATGCCTCTCTTTCTGTATGCACAGCCGGATACGTTTTTTGCGTTCTGGTGTGCGTTTTGAACCACGATTTTGCCGGAATACAGCATCCTCGTGCAGCCCATACTATAGCACGGCATATGCAGGAATGCAATGTTTTTTTTGCCGATCGTTTGTACTATTTGCCCGAAATGTTGCTGCACTGTGATTTTACACAAAGCAAGTAGCTATTATGCATAATTTTCGTGAAGGTTTGTGCAGTTAAATCTATTGCAATGAAAGAATGGATTCACTATAATTGGGTTGTGCATGACAATGATTTATCAAAGAGATCGATCAAACGGAATTGCAAGATTGAAAATCCAAGGAAGAAGGAGAGTACTGTTATGACCTATTCTCATGAAGTAGAGCGTATGTGTCCTCTGACCAAGGGCCCCCACCACGGCCCGGCCCCCATCCCCGAAGAGGGTGCCTGGGTCAAGGCTTATGAGATCAAAGATATTTCCGGCCTGACCCATGGTGTGGGCTGGTGTGCACCTCAGCAGGGTGCCTGCAAACTGACCCTGAACATCAAGCAGGGTGTCATCCAGGAAGCTCTGGTGGAAACTCTGGGCTGCTCCGGCATGACCCACTCCGCCGCTATGGCCGGCGAAATTCTGCCCGGCAAGACCATTCTGGAAGCTCTGAACACCGACCTGGTGTGCGATGCTATCAACGTAGCTATGCGTGAGCTGTTCCTGCAGATCGTTTACGGCCGCAGCCAGACTGCTTTCAGCGAAGACGGCCTGCCCGTAGGCGCCAGCCTGGAAGACCTGGGCAAGGGTCTGCGCAGCATGACCGGTACCATCTTCTCCACCGGCCTGAAGGGTGTTCGTTACCTGGAACTGACCGAGGGTTACATCCTGAAGATGGGCCTGGATGCCAACAACGAAGTAATCGGCTATCAGTTTGTCCGTCTGGGCAAGATGCTGGAAGCCATCCGCCACGGTGAAGACGCTCAGAAGGCTTTCGAGAGCAATGTCGGCACCTATGGCCGGTTCGATGAAGCTGTAAAGTACATCGATCCGCGTGAAGAGTAAGGAAAGGGGAGGTTACAATGGCTACTTTTGAATCTATGGACCGCCGCATGCCCAAGATCGAGGCGTGCCTGAAGGCCAACGGCCTGGAATCCCTGGACGCCTGCCGCGATATGCTGCTGGAGAAGGGCATCGACTGTGAGGCCATCGTTAAGGGCGTACAGCCCATCTGCTTTGAGAACGCTGTCTGGGCTTACACCCTGGGCACTGCTATTGCCGTAAAGCGCGGCCTGAAGGACGCTGCTCAGTGTGCAGCTGCCATCGGCGAGGGCCTGGAAGCCTTCACCATTCCCGGCAGTGTTGCCGAGCAGCGCAAGGTTGGTCTGGGTCACGGCAATCTGGGCGCTATGCTGCTGAGCGAAGAAACCAAGTGCTTCGCTTTCCTGGCTGGCCACGAGAGCTTTGCTGCCGCTGAAGGCGCTCTGGGCATTGCCCGCACCGCCAACAAGGCCCGCAAGACTCCTCTGCGCGTTATCCTGAACGGCCTGGGCAAGGATGCTGCTTACATCATCAGCCGCATCAACGGCTTCACCTACGTGAAGACCCAGTTCGACTACAAGACCGGCGAGCTGCACATCGAGAACGAGCGTGCATTCTCCGAGGGCGAGCGTGCTTCCGTGCGCTGCTTCGGTGCTGACGACGTTCAGGAAGGCGTTGCCATCATGAAGCACGAGGGCGTGGATGTGTCCATCACCGGTAACTCCACCAACCCCACTCGCTTCCAGCACCCCGTGGCCGGCACTTACAAGAAGTGGGCCATGGAGAACGGCGTAAAGTACTTCTCCGTTGCAAGCGGCGGCGGCACCGGCCGTACCCTGCACCCCGACAACATGGCTGCCGGCCCTGCCAGCTACGGCATGACCGATACCATGGGTCGTATGCACGGTGATGCTCAGTTTGCAGGTTCCAGCTCTGTGCCCGCTCACGTTGAGATGATGGGCCTGATCGGCGCCGGCAACAACCCCATGGTAGGCATGACTGTGGCTTGCGCCGTAGCTGCCAGCCAGGTTTGATGCCCAGTTTTAAAACCTGATCATCGCTTTTTCCGGGGAACGCTCTGTATGGGCGTTCCCCGTTTTTTATTTTTCTTGGTGAAGTGCACAGGACATATTTTGCCATGTTTTGCCCCCTTTGGCGCTGTAAAATTAAAAAGGAATCCCGAAAAACGCAAAAGTACACAGGCAGGAGAGATTGCCCTGAAAGCCCAAAAGGGAACTGGGCATTGTGTACAAACAAGCGGACGAATTTTCATCATCGAAAATAAGCCCTTTTATGCGCGGGTTCTTTAAAAAACAGAGGACTTGTGCTATAATTTTGTACAAGTTGCTACCGTGTGATTTATTTGAGCCAAATTTTACGGTAGAAAGAGAGGGTTATTCACCATGAATTATGCATCCAACAACATCCGCAACATCCTGGTCGCAGGCCACGCGGGCTGCGGCAAGACCACCCTGGTGGAAGCTCTGCTGCACACCACCGGCGCGATTGAGCGCATGGGCCGGGTGGAGGATGGCTCCACTGTCTGTGACTTTGACCCGGAAGAAGAAAAGCGCCGCGGCTCTCTGAATGCCGCAGTTGCCCCCGTAGAATATGACGGCGTCAAGCTGAACCTGATTGACGTGCCGGGCCTGTTCGATTTTGAACTGGGCACCTACGAAGGCATTCGCGCCGCTGAGAGTGTGCTGATCTGCGTGTCCGCCCGTTCCGGAGTGACCGTGGGTGTGGAGAAGGCCTATAAGCTGGCAAAGAAGTACGGCAAGAGCCGCATGATCTTTGTGGGCAAGATGGACCTGGAGAATGCAAACTTCTATAAGATTCTGGAAGAGCTGAAAACCGAGATCGGCCCCAGTGTCTGCCCTTGTGTTGTGCCCACCAAGCTGGATGACGGCACCATGGTTTATGTGAACCTGTTCAGCCAGAAGGCGTTTAAGTATGAAGGCGGCAAGCAGATTCAGATTGAAATGCCGGATATGGGCCACCGTCTGGACGGCCTGGTGGCAGCTATGAGCGAAGCCGTGGCCGAAACCGATGACGCTCTGATGGAGAAGTTCTTTGAAGGCGAACCCTTTACAACCGAAGAAATCGTGGAAGGTATGCGTCTGGGCGTAAAGACCGGCGTGATTACCCCCGTGTTCTGCGGCAGTGCCATCAACCAGCAGGCGATGGATATGCTGCTGTACAATATGAGAAAGCTGCTGCCCAGTGCAGCCCGCGGCGCTTCTGCCACCGCCGAAGACAAGAACGGCGAGCCTGTGGAGCTGGAGTGCAAGGCCGAAGATCCTCTGGCAGCTTATGTGTTCAAGACCGTGGCCGACCCCTTTGTGGGCAAGCTGAGCTACGTCAAGGTGGTCAGCGGCAAGCTGACGCCGGAAAGCACGCTTGTTAATGCCCGCACCGGTGAAACCGAGCGCATGGGCAAGCTGCTGTTTATCCGCGGCAAAAAGCAGATTGATACCAATGAGATCGGTGCCGGTGACATCGGTGCCATCACCAAGCTGCCCGGCGCTCAGACCGGCGATACTCTGTGTGACCCCGCCCGTGTGGCTGCTCTGCCGGCCCCCGTGTTCCCGGTCCCTACGCAGAGCGTGGCCATCAAGGTTGCCAAGAAGGGCGATGAATCCAAGATCAGCAATGCGCTGGCCCGCCTGATGGAAGAAGATCGCACCCTGACCTATCACGTAAACCGTGAAACCGGCCAGCAGGTTATCAGCGGTCTGGGCGAGCAGCATCTGGACGTTGTGGTTGCAAAGCTGAAAGCAAAGTTCGGCGTGGAAGTGACCACCGAGCCGGAGCGTGTGGCTTACCGTGAGTCCATCCGCAAAAAGTTTAAGGCACAGGGCCGCCACAAGAAGCAGACCGGCGGACACGGCCAGTTCGGTGACGTGTGGATCGAGTTTGAGCCCTGCGATTCCGAAGAGATGATCTTTGAAGAGAAGGTGTTCGGCGGCAGCGTGCCCAAGAACTACTTCCCGGCCGTTGAAAAGGGCCTGCGCCAGGCCACCGCACACGGCGTGCTGGCAGGCTACCCTGTGGTTGGCCTGAAGGCCACCCTGCTGGACGGTAGCTACCACCCGGTAGACTCCAGCGAAATGGCCTTTATCATGGCCGCCAAGCTGGCATATAAGGCCGCCCTGCCCAATGCCGGCCCCATCCTGCTGGAGCCTGTGGGCACACTGCACGCCCATGTTCCCAGCGGCAACACCGGTGACATCATGGGCGACGTGACCAAGCGCCGCGGCCGTGTGCTGGGCATGAACCCGGACGAAGACGGTTTGCAGGACGTTGAGGCCGAAGTGCCCATGGCCGAAATGCAGGACTTCACCACCTTTATGCGGCAGCTGACCCAGGGCCGCGGCTGGTTTACGCTGGAATTTGTGCGCTACGAGGCTCTGCCTTCCAATCTGGAAGCCAAGGTCATCGAAGAGGCAAAGAAATTCGGCACCACCGAAGAGGAATAATTCAGCCGGTTCCTGCATAAATTGAATCAATCGTGACATGATCCCACAGGCGGAAGCATTTTTGCTTCCGCCTGTGGGTCTTGTTAGGCTCCCGACCAAGAGAATTTGTCGGACTTTTGTGCAAATTAGCTAAAACAAAAGGTAAGTATTGACATCCGGTTGGGCAGCTGATATAATCTAGAGAATTGAGTACGAGGGGACCCTCATCCGGCCCCGGAACCGAAGGAGAATCTGCAACTATGAGTATCAAAGAAGTCGTTATTACCCGGGCAGGGCTGGAAGCACTGGAGCACGAGCTGGAAGAGCTCAAAACTGTGCGCCGCAAGGATGTAGCAGAAAAGATCAAAACTGCACGTGGTTTCGGCGACCTTTCCGAGAACAGCGAGTATGACGAAGCTAAGAACGAGCAGGCATTTGTGGAAGCCCGTATTGCCGAGCTGGAAGCAATGCTCAAGCACGTGCGCGTTCTGGATGGTGATGACCTGTCCACCGACGAGGTGAATGTGGGCACTCACGTAAAGATCGAGGACGAAGACGGCGATGTGGACGAGTACGACATCACCGGCAGCACCGAAGCTGATCCCATGAACGGCAAAATCAGCGACGAAAGCCCCGTAGGCGCTGGCCTGATGGGCAAAAAAGTAGGCGAAGTAGCCGAAATTACTCTGCCCACCGGTGTCACTGTGAGCTACAAGGTGCTGGAGATCAGCCGCGCCTGCCTGTAACAAGAGGTCAGGGCGTCGCAGACGCTGTAAAATCAAGGTAAATCAAGAATATTTACGCAAAACAGGTGCCACGGCACCTGTTTTTGTGTTATACTGTAGAATACACTGTATTTATAGTATTCACGACCCCTTGCACCCTTTGCAGGGCGACCTTTTGGAGGAATAGAGAATATGGAACAGAAGAACAATCAGGCTGCTCAGAATCCTGAAAAGGCTTACAACGAGCTGGTACAGATCCGCCGCGATAAGCTGGCCGCCCTGCGTGAAGCCGGCAGTGATCCTTTCCAGCTGACCAGCTGGCCGCAGGATGCTTATTCCCAGCAGCTCAAGCAGAAGTTCGAGTATCTGCAGCCCGAAGAAGAGGACACCCAGGTATTCTGCCTGGCCGGCCGTCTGATGTCCAAGCGCGTGATGGGCAAGGCAAGCTTTGCACACCTGCGTGACAATCAGGGCGATATCCAGCTGTACCTGAAGCGGGACGTGCTGGGCGAAGAAGAATATAAGGCATTTAAAAAGCTGGACATCGGCGATGTTGTGGGCGTGCGCGGCGACGTGTTCCGCACCAAGACCGGCGAAATCAGCGTGCGCTGCAGCCAGATCGTGCTGCTGAGCAAGAGCCTGCTGCCCCTGCCCGAAAAGTTCCACGGCCTGAAGGATACCGAGATGCGTTATCGTCAGCGCTATGTGGATCTGATCATGAATCCCGAGGTTAAGGATACCTTTGTAAAGCGCAGCCAGATCATGCGTGAACTGCGCAGCTATCTGGACGGCAAGGGCTTTTTGGAGGTTGACACCCCCATCCTGACCCCCTTCGAGATCGGTGCTTCCGCCCGTCCCTTTACCACCCACCACAACACCCTGGACATGGATATGGTTCTGCGCATTGAAACCGAGCTGTACCTGAAGCGCCTGGTGGTTGGCGGCATGGACCGCGTGTATGAGGTGGGCCGTATCTTCCGCAATGAGGGTATGGACACCAAGCACAACCCTGAGTTCACCAGCATCGAGCTGTACCAGGCCTTTACCGATTACAAGGGCATGATGGATCTGGTTGAGGATCTGATGAAGACCGTGGCCCAGAAGGTTTGCGGCACCATGCAGATTCCCTATCAGGGCAATATCATCGACCTGTCTCACTGGGAGCGTCTGACTATGGTGGAGGCTGTTAAGAAGTACTCCGGCGTGGACTTTGACCAGATCAACGGCGATGCCGAAGCCATTGTAGCTGCCAAGGAGCACAACGTGGCCCTGCCCGAAGTGCCCACCAAGGGTGCCATCCTGGCCGAGTTCTTTGATGCTTTCGTAGAGGAAAAGCTGATTCAGCCCACCTTTATTTACGATTACCCCGTGGAGATCAGCCCCCTGGCCAAGCGCAAGGCAGACGATCCCACTATGACCGAGCGTTTTGAGTACTTCATCAACGCTACCGAGTTCGGCAACGCCTTCAGCGAGCTGAATGACCCCATCGACCAGAAGGGCCGTTTTGAGCGTCAGGTTGAAGAGCGCAAGAAGCTGGAGCCGGAAAGCAAGGCCCAGGTGGATTACGACTATGTAACCGCTCTGGAGTACGGTCTGCCCCCCACGGGCGGTCTGGGCTTCGGCGTGGATCGTCTGGTGATGCTGCTCACCGATTCTGCTTCCATCCGCGACGTGCTACTCTTCCCCACAATGAAGCCCACTGCTGAGGAAATCAGCCGCAACAAGGCTGCTAAGGGCGAAGCTGAAATCCCCGCCGCTGCAAAGCAGGATGTCATCGGCGAGGCCGTTACCACTGCCAAGATTGAAGTTGCCGATGAGAAGATCGACTTCTCCAACGTGGAGATTGAGCCTCTGTTTGCCGATATGGTTGACTTTGCAACCTTCGCCAAGTCCGACTTCCGCGCCGTTAAGGTCAAGGAGTGCGAGGCCGTGAAGAAGTCCAAGAAGCTGCTCAAGTTCGTTCTGGATGACGGTACCGGCACCGATCGTGTGATCCTGTCCGGCATCCACGATACCTATGAGCCGGAAGAGCTGGTGGGCAAGACCCTGATTGCAATCACCAACCTGCCTCCCCGCAATATGATGGGTATTGATTCCTGCGGCATGATTATCAGCGCTGTTCACCACGAGAACGGTGTGGAGAAGCTGCACTGCCTGATGGTTGATCCCCACATTCCCGCAGGTGCTAAGCTGTACTGATGATGTACCGCAATTCATCCAAACCTTAAAACGTATCCTTGTGAAACGGGCAATCTCTGAACGAGATTGCCCGTTTTTTGTTAAAGTGCATTCAGCAGGCAGGGCAATAGACAGAACGGTAAAAACCAATTTGCAGATGAAAAAAGCCTCCCAAATCCGGGTACATCCGAATTTGGGAGGCTTTTATATCATATCGCTTTTTAGAAAATACTGTTTTTTATTCCGGATCATGCCAGCTCAGCATTTTGCCGGCGTCTGCCTTGTCCTGTTCTGCTCCGTACTTCATAATAAAATAAGTTGCAGCAATGGCCGCAGCAATTACCAGAATGCTTTTTGTAATGCCGTAAAGAATTACGGTGGCAAACAGTGTTGCAATCCCCATAAGGCTTTGCTTCACTACCCGCTTGTTGTTCCGCTGGTAGGGGGCCAGTTCCTCTTCCGTTGGTGTTCGCTTGTATAACTCCGGGTTGAGCAGAAAAACAGTGTAACCGTTGAGAAATTCATCTTCGCTGTACTCGATCTCCACTTCGCTGTTTATCCGGATGGTAGTATACAGCGGTGTTGTGTACAGCGTAAAAAATCCCCGTGCCGGCTGCCCGTTGTAATCTGTAAATTCAACAAAAGCCTTGGTGGAATGAGAATTCTTGCTGGAAAGGTCATCCCGTGTTCTCTCAATGCTAACCACTTTGGCAACGGCTGTGTGTTTCATAAAATCATCCCCTTCGATTTTTTGTCGAATACGAAATTTTGGCAGTATTATACCATGAGGTGCAAAGGGGTTCAATATTTTTGAATGCAGTTTTTTTCATTGGCTGCGGCTGCAACAGGCAGCTGCTGATAAAAATAAAAATTTTATCGGTGCAACAGACAAAAATAAAGACAAAGTAAGGAGATGCGCTATATCGGCCAAAGGGAAGGAATGCGGAACAAAATGCGGCAGTTGTTTATGCCCGAAGTGCCGCAAAAAAATTCTTTTTGCCAAGGCAAAACGGAAGCTTAAAAAGCTTGATTTATGCACTGAAATCGGATAAGCTAAGCGTATCAGTAAACCACTTTGAAGGAAAAGATTGCGGACACAGGGGTGCGGAAAATTCAAAGTGGCAAGCCACAGACAAAGCGCGGTTTTTTCAGAAGACTAAAGGAGGACTTTAGGTGAAAAGAGTAAAAAGCAAACGGTTTGGCTTCTTACTGGCAGTTGTAATGCTTTTGGGCGTGATACCCGGCACAGCATTTGCAGCGGGGGAAGAAGCAGTAGCGATCAATGAAACCAACTTCCCGGATCCAGCGTTCCTCGAGTTTGTTCGGACGCTTGACGGTGCCGACGATGGCAGCTTCAGCACGGAAGAGCTTGAAAAGATTCATGAAATCAATGCCACAAAACAGGGAATTACCGATCTGACAGGTATTGAGCATTTTTCGTCTTTGAGAAATTTGTACGTCGAGAAAAATCAGCTGACAACGCTGGACGTGAGCCGTAACACGGAACTGCAAAAGCTGGAGTGCCAGAACAACGCCCTGACGAAGCTTGATCTGAGCAGCAATACGAACTTGCGCTCGCTGGCTGTTGACGGCAACCAGCTGACAGCATTGGATGTAAGCCACAACACGCAACTGTATTCACTGTTCTGCAATGGCAATCAGCTGACCGAACTGAATCTGACCAACAACCCGGAGCTGGATCAGCTGCTGTGCGTCAACAACCACCTGACAGCGCTGGATTTAACCAAGAATCCGAAGCTGAGCTGGCTGTGGTGCAACAATAACCAGCTGACAGAGCTGAATCTGAATAACCCGAAGCTGATAGGTCTGTATTGCAACAACAACCAGCTGACAGCGCTGGATGTGAGCGCAAGCCCGGAGCTGAACAGCCTGTATTGCGGTGCCAACCAGCTGACAACGCTGGATGTGAGCAGCAATCCGGTACTGGAGCGCTTATTGTGTCAGGAAAATCAGCTGACAACGCTGGATGTAAGCCACAATGGCATGCTGGAGGAATTCGGATGCGACATCAACCAGCTGACAGCATTGGATGTAAGCCACAACCCGGCACTGAAAAAACTGAACTGCCGCAGCAATCCTTTGGGAACGCTGGATGTGAGCCAGAACCCGGAATTGTCGGATCTGGAGTGCAGCGAAAACCAGCTGACAACGCTGGATGTCAGCCACAATCCTAAATTGAAAGATCTTCATTGTCAGAAGAACCAGCTGAGCGAGCTGGATCTGAGCAACAATCCGGCTTTGGAATATATGGACTGCGACGAAAACCAGTTGAAGGCTCTGGATGTAAGCCGCAACACGGCGCTGAAGATGCTTCTGGTTCAGCATAACCACCTGGTTGCATTGGATCTGAGCGCTAATACGGCACTGGAAGAAAACAGCTTCAGGGTCGGATTTAACAGCCTGAGTATTCCGGATGGAACACCGATTGCACAGCTGCCCAACTTTAAAGCGGAAAAAGTGCTCGAGGTTAACGGCGGCAACTTTGACGGCGGCAAGGTGAACTTTGATGACAAAGAGATCACCTATACATATGATGGCGGCAATGGCCACCATATCAATTTCACACTGGTGAACACTACCGAACAGTACAGCGTGACCGTTGAGAGCGGCAAGGCAACTGTGAAAGGCGTGGAAAAAACAAAGATTGCGGCCAATACAGTTGTAACGCTGACCGCCAATCCCGCCCCTGCCGGTAAAGAGTTTGCAGGGTGGGAAGTTACAGAGGGCGATATTGTCCTCAAAGATCCAAAGGCTGCCAGCACAACCTTTGAGATGCCGGCCAAGGCAGTGGCAGTAAAGGCAACCTATAAGGATTCCATCCATGTTCACGCAGCCGCAAAGGTGGATGGCCAGGCACCCTCCTGCACGCAGGATGGCTGGAAGGACTACTACAAGTGTGATTGCGGCAAGTTCTTTGAAGATGAAGCCGCAACAAAGGAAATCATGGATCTTGCTGCCTGGAAAACCGGCGCGGGCAAAGTTGAAAAAACAGGCCATGCCTGGGATGCTCCCACATATCAGTGGAGCGCCGACCACAAAACCTGCACCGCAACCAGAGTATGTAAGAATGATAAGAGCCACACCCAGAAAGCAGTGTCTGCTGAGGTTACTTCCAAGGTGATTACAGCGCCCACCTGCGCTGCAAAGGGTACAGAAAGCCGTACAGCAACCTTCAAGGAGAAATGGGCCGCAGCGCAGACCATCACCGTAGAGATTGCGCCCAAGGCTCACAGCTTCAGCACTGTGTGGAAGAGCAGCGATCAGAAGCACTGGCATGAATGTTCCTGTGGTGCTAAGAGCGATGTGGCTGCACACAGCTGGAAATGGGTTGTTGACAAGGATGCCACCGCAACGGCAGCCGGTTCCAAGCATGAGGAATGCACCGTTTGCGGCTATAAGAAAGCAGCTGTAGAAATTGCAGCTACCGGAGCAGCGCCTTCGGAGCAGAAGCCCCAGCAGGAGCAAGCGGCACAGCCGGCACAACCGGTGCAGAAGGTGCCGCAAGATCCCACAATCCCCCAGACCGGCGATACAAGCAATGTGGCACTGTGGATTGTGCTGATGATCGTGGCTGCCGCAGGTCTGATCGGAGTAATTGTTTACAGAAAAAAGCAAATGAAATAATCGGATAACAGGCGCATAATGTGAGAGGTCGGTATCGTCATGATACCGACCTCTTGCTGTTTCTTGCGATAAACACTTGCCAAATTTAGAAGACTGGCTTTTTGTGAGCTGAATGGTCGTGCAGAGCAATTTCCGGCGGGCGGTTTCATGTGCTGCGTGAGGAGGAAAAAGCGGTTGAGTGCCCCGGATTTTCTCCATGCAATCTTTGTGTGCGGGCGCGGATAACAAAAGTTTTATAAAAAAGTCACTGCGTCACTGTCCTCTGTTTGCGGAGACACGGTATCCGCAATAAATTGGCATTTGAGGATAAATTTCGCCGGAAAAGGCGTGTACTCAGGTATGAGAAAATGTTTCAGCCGGTGCAGATGCAGACTGAAACCGCAAATCCTTTTGCATGAAAATGTGATTGCAATCAGCGGGTGAATGAAAGTGTAAGATGGAGAAAGCAGATCATCGCCCCGCAAGAAGAAAGAAATGTTGGCAGAACCGCTTTTAAGGAAAATGAGCAGGGCCGTGCGGTGTAATTTGTAAAATAAACGTGTATATGTATAGAATGAAACCCTTGCCTCTAGAATGATAGGGGCAGAGGTTTTCGGCAGCAGGAAAAAGAATCCAATTTCTCCCGGCATGAGAATTTTATCCGGAAAAGCAACGGCAAATTCTTCTGTGATTTGCAGCGCACACACCAGCTTTTGCTGATTTCTTTTGCAAGATGGATTTTTGTACCGGGAGCCTTTGGCTGCTTTTGCGGGCGAAAGATCCATCCCGGGAATTCCGGCAAAATCAGATCAGCGCAGACGGTGCGGCCGGCAGAGAAAAAACCGAATGTTACACAAATGTGGACAGGTTGACAAATTTTAAATGACCGTGTATATTGACAAAGCATCCCGCTTATAAGCGTGACGGAAAGGAGTGGGGTATTTTGCAGAAAATTGTTGATTTGTACGATTTAAAACATACCGCAGCCGGGGACTACCTGCTGCAATTTGAATATCCATGGCAGGCACTGGGAGGAATCAAGGAGATGATTCTCAAACTGGGTGCCGAGTTGGGCGAAGAGTATCAGGAGCGTTCGCCGCACGTATGGGTACACAAGACGGCCACGGTTGCACCCACCGCTTTTTTGGGCGAGCCCTGCATCATCGGCCCTGAAACCGAGGTGCGCCACTGTGCCTTCATTCGGGGCAGTGCCCTTGTGGGCGCCGGCTGTGTGGTCGGCAATTCGGTGGAACTGAAAAATGTAATTTTGTTCGACAATGTTCAGGTTCCGCATTATAATTATGTAGGTGACAGTATTTTGGGCTATCGCTCGCACATGGGCGCCGGTTCGGTAACATCCAATGTAAAGTCTGACAAAACTCTTGTGGTTGTGAAGGACGGCGAGGAACGGATGGAAACCGGCCTTAAAAAATTCGGTGCCATGCTGGGCGACTTTGTGGAAGTTGGCTGCAACAGCGTGCTGAACCCCGGCACGGTGATTGGCAGACATTCCAATGTTTACCCCACCAGCTGTGTTCGGGGTACGGTTCCGCCACAAAGTATCTGGAAAACCGGCGGTGTAATTGTGAAGAAGGAGAGAAACGATGGGTAAATATTTTGGAACCGATGGCTTCCGCGGTGAGGCCAACTGCACATTGACCGCCGACCATGCTTATAAGGTGGGACGTTTTCTGGGCTGGTACTACGGCCAGCTGAAATGCCGTGCCGGCTTGGATGAGCCTGCAAAAATTGTAATCGGCAAGGATACCCGCCGCTCCAGCTATATGTTTGAATATATGCTGGTGGGCGGCCTTGTGGCAAGCGGCGCCGATGCCTATATGCTTCATGTTACCACCACCCCGTCGGTGGCTCATGTGGCACGCACGGATGACTTTGACTGCGGCATTATGATTTCCGCATCCCATAATCCCTATTATGATAATGGCATCAAGCTCATCAACGGTTCGGGCGAAAAGATGGAGGAGAGCGTGATCGCTCTGGTAGAAGCCTATCTGGACGGCAAGCTCTACTGCTTTGACAAAGCCTGGGAGGAACTGCCGCTTGCATCCCGCGACCGAATCGGCCGGACGGTGGACTATGTGGCGGGCCGGAACCGCTACATCGGCTATCTGATTTCGCTGGGCCTGTATTCCTTTAAGGGCGTCAAGGTGGGTCTGGATTGTGCCAACGGTGCCAGCTGGAACATTGCAAAGAATGTATTCGACGCACTGGGAGCCAAGACCTATGTGATCAATGCGGAGCCCAACGGCTACAACATCAACAACAACGCCGGTTCCACCCATATCGAAGGCCTGCAAAAGTTTGTGCTGGAAAATGGTCTGGATGTGGGCTTTGCCTATGACGGCGATGCAGACCGCTGCCTGTGCGTGGATGAAAAAGGCAACGTAGTGACCGGCGATCACATTCTGTATATCTGCGGCCGCCATATGAAGGAACAGGGCAAGCTGCTGAACAATACGGTTGTGACCACGATCATGTCGAACTTTGGCCTGTACAAGGCTTTTGATGAGCTGGGCATTGACTACGCCAAAACCGATGTGGGCGATAAGTACGTGTACGAGTATATGATGAAGAACGGCTGCCGTCTGGGCGGCGAGCAGTCCGGTCACATTATTTTCTCCAAGTACGCCTCCACCGGCGACGGCATCCTGACCAGCCTGAAGGTCATGGAAGTGATGATGGCCAAGAAAAAGAAGCTGAGCCAGCTGCATGAAGATCTGGTTATTTATCCTCAGGTGCTGGAAAACATCCGGGTAAAGGATAAGAGCCAGGTTAAGGCAGATCCCGATGTTCAGGCGGCGGTTCAGCAGGTTTCCGCTCAGCTGGGGGATACGGGCCGTATTTTGCTGCGCGAATCCGGTACAGAACCGGTTATCCGGGTCATGGTGGAAGCAGAAAACCACGATGACTGCCAGCGCTATGCAGATGGTGTGATTGCTGTCATTCGTCAAAAGGGGTACGCGCAGTAATGCGCAGAGCAAAAAACAGTCCATTCAGCAGGCTGCGGCCTGCTTGAAGAAAAGGTGCGCCTTGGGGGTAATTTGCCTTCAAGGGGCCTTTTCTTTTTTAAAAAGGGCGATCAGGCAGGAGGAACCATCATGTACGATGAATTAACCGAAGTGGATATTCAAAAAATGCAGGAAGAAATTGACCACCGAATTGTGGTGCTGCGTCCGCAGTATATTGCAGAGGTGCAGGAGGCCCGGGCATTTGGTGATCTGAGCGAAAATTTTGAATACAAAGAGGCGAAGCGGCAGAAAAATCACAATGAAAGCCGCATCCGCTATTTGCAGCGCATGATCAAAACCGCAAAAGTGGTCAAAACCGATCACACCACCGGCAGCGTGGGCCTGTTTGATTATGTAACCCTGTATCTGCCTGAAGACGATGAAGAGATGGAGATTCAGCTGGTTACCACCCTGCGCGTAAATGCCGGGGAAGGATATATCAGCCGGGAATCGCCGCTGGGCCAGGCCATCTTCGGCCATGGCGCAGGGGAAACGGTTACGGTAAAAGTAAGCGATCAGATCAGCTATCCGGTTACCATCCGGGCCATTCGCCCCGGCCAGGACGATCCTACACTGCCGATCAGCAAGTATTAATAAAAAAGGCACCTGCATATTTGCAGGTGCCTTTTGCTGTATCAGGGATCAGGCGTTCAGAGCAGCTTCCAGACGGGTGCGCACTGCACGGATAAATTCCAGGCAGTTGACCTGGGTGGGGGTGACGCCCTGCACCAGACGGCACAGATCGCCGGTCATCACACCGCTGTTCAAAGTGTCCATGCAGGCCTGCTCCAGCAGGTGTGCAAAGCGGCACAGCTCGGGGATGTTGTCCAGTTCGCCGCGCTTTGCAAGAGCGCCGGTCCAGGCAAAAATTGTTGCCATGGGGTTGGTGCCGGGCATTTCACCCTTCTGATACAGGGCGTAGTGGTCGGGCACGGTGCCGTGGGCGGCCTCGAATTCATAGTTGCCGTCCGGGCTGACCAGAACACTGGTCATCATGGCAATGCTGCCAAAAGCGGTGGACAGCATATCGCTCATCACATCGCCGTCATAGTTCTTGCAGGCCCAGATAAAGCCGCCTTCACTCAGCAGTACCTTGGCCACAGCAGCGTCAATCAGAGTGTACTGATATTTCAGGCCCAGAGCATCCATCTGAGGGGCATATACCGTGTCGTACAGCTCCTGGAAAATTTCACGGAACCGGGCGTCGTACTGCTTGCTGATGGTGTCCTTGGCGCAGAACAGCAGATCCTGCCGGGTGGACAGGGCAAACTCAAAGCAGCTCTTGGCAAAGCTGGTAATGGAGTCATCCCGGTTAAAGCTGCCCTGCAGAACGCCGGGGCCGGTAAACTCATTGATGGTTACCCGCTGCTCCTTGCCGTCGGCACCGGTGAACACCAGTTCGGCCTTGCCCGGGCCGGGAACCCGCAGTTCACTGGCCTTGTAAATGTCACCGAATGCATGGCGTGCAATGGTGATGGGCTTTTTCCAGCCGCGTACCAGCGGATGAATGCAGGGCAGCAGAATGGGAGCGCGGAATACGGTGCCGTCCAGTACAGCACGAATGGTACCGTTGGGGCTCTTCCATTGCTGGGCCAGGCCAAACTGCCGGGTCTGGTTTGCGTTGGGGGTGATGGTGGCGCATTTTACGCCCACACCGTATTTCTTGTTGGCCAGAGCCGCGTCCATGGTAACCTGGTCACCGGTGGCATCGCGGTTGGCAAGGCCCAGATCATAGTATTCGGTTTTCAAATCAATAAAGGGCAGCAGCAGCTCGTCCTTAATCATGGCCCAGACAACCCGGGTCATTTCATCTCCGTCCATCTCCACCAGGGGGGTGGTCATGGCAATCTTCTGCATGGCAGTTCACACCTTTCTGAATATAAGTTGGTTCAGCCGCGGTAATAGTTAATCAGACAGCCTGCGGCAATAATTTCCCGTTCGGGCACAGTCAGATCCCCGGTGGTGCAGGTGAAGGGAATCACGGTGCCGTCGCACTTGATTACATAGGCCTGGAAGTGCTGACGGCCTTCCAGAATACCCCGGCGCACATCCGAAAGGAAGATATAATCACCCAGCGCAAACAGCTCGGGATCGGCCACCAGGAAGGGAGCCATACCCCAGTTGATGCAGTTGGAGCGGTAGCGCTTGGTGGCGTACTGCCGTGCAAAGTTGGCGGCTGCGCCCATTACGCGCTGGCAGGATGCGGCCTGCTCGCGGGCAGAACCGTCACCGGGGCAGTTGGCGTAAATGGTGGAACCGATCTCGGTCTGGGCAGGATCACAGGCCACATTGGCGGCAGCAAGGCTTTCGTATACCTTTTGGATTTCATCGGGCAGGGTCTCTCCGGCGCGGCGCAGCCGTTCGGCAGCACGCAGCTCTTTGCTGCGGGGTACATACTGCGGGTCCCGGCGGGACAGAGCAAATTCGCTCAGACGCTCGGGGTTGGAGCGGTAGCTGGAGGTTTCGCCCGAGGGAATCAGCTCATCGGTGGTGGTCACCGGATCGGTGATGTAAGAGCATACCTTTACCAGCAGATCCTGCGTCAGAGCGGGGAATTCGGGCCAATCCTTGATGTTGGGGCCGAAACGCAGTTCATGCTCCGGTTCGGGATGGCCCCAGCCGGAATATACACGCTTTTCGTAAATGCCCTGATCGAAGTGATATTCAGGATGGGTGTATTCCACCTCCAGATCGCTGGCAGCGGTCAGGCGGCCGCCGTTCACAGCGGTGGCTGCAATGGAGCGGGCATCCATCAGGGCTACAGCTGCCATCTGGCCTTCGCCGGGCTTGGAGCCTTCCCGGTTGGGGAAGTTGCGGGTAGTGTGGCGGATGCTGAATTCGCCGTTGGCGGGGCAATCGCCTGCGCCGAAGCAGGGGCCGCAGAAGCATTCGCGCATCAGAGCACCGGCGGCCATCAGATCGGCAGCACAGCCGTTGCGCACCAGTTCCAGATTGGCGGGCATGGAGCCGGGATATACACTCAGCGAGAAGGCACCGTTGCCGCAGGAGCCGCCACGCAGGATGTCGGCCGCGGCGCAGATGTTGTCAAAGGTACCGCCGGAGCAGCCCGCAATGGAACCCTGCTGGGCCCAGACGGCACCGTCATGGAAATGGCTTTCCAGATCCATTGCGGCACCCTTCAGCTGGCGGTTGGCCTCTTCCTGCACCAGATGCAGAATGTCGGCGGCGTTTTCCTGCAGCTCATGGATGGTGTATACATTGGAGGGATGCATGGGCATGGCAATACTGCATTCCACTGTGGACAGATCCACCACAACGCAGTTGTCATAGTAGGCCAGCTGGCCGGGAGCCAGAGCCTTGTAGTCCTGCGGGCGGCCGTGCATGGTCAGATAGCGCTGGGTTTCCTCATCGGTTACCCAGATGCTGGACCAGCAGGTGGTTTCGGTGGTCATTACGTCAATGGCGTTGCGGTATTCAATGGGCAATCCTGCAATGCCGGGGCCCACAAATTCCATTACCTTGTTTTTGACGGTACCGCTTTTATATACGGCCTTGATGATGGAAAGGGCTACGTCCTGCGGGCCCACGCCGGGCTTGGGAGCGCCGGTCAGATAGATGGCCACCACACCGGGCCGTGCAAAATCATAGGTGCGGCCCAGCAGCTGCTTTGCCAGCTCACCGCCGCCCTCGCCCACGGCCATGGTGCCCAGAGCGCCATAGCGGGTGTGAGAGTCCGAGCCCAGAATCATCTTGCCGCAGCCGGCCATCATTTCACGGTTGTAGCTGTGAATATTGGCCATGTTGGTGGGCACGTAAATGCCGCCGTACTTATGGGCAGCCGACAGGGCAAACTTGTGGTCATCCTCGTTGATGGTGCCGCCCACAGCGCACAGGGAGTTGTGGCAGTTGGTCAGCACATAAGGCAGGGGAAAGCGCTCCAGACCGGAAGCGCGGGCTGTTTGGATGATGCCCACATATGTGATGTCATGGCTGGTCATGGAATCAAATTTCAGACGCAGCTGTTCCATATCATCAACGGTGTTATGAGCCGCCAGAATACCATATGCAATGGTGTTTTTGGCCTCCTGGCCGGGGTCGACGGTGCGGCCCAGACGAGCAGGGGCTTCTGTTTCCGGTATAATCTCTGATCCGTTCAGAAGATAGATACCGCTATTGTACACTGTTACCATAAAATCAACCCTTTTTTAGGTGAAATCACACCTTTACTTAACATTTATCATAACAGCCCGATTCCATAAATACAATATCTCAGAGCACTTTTCCATGGTAGAGTGCAAAAACAAAAGCGCTTCGGCAGAGAGTGAATCGCCATAAGGATGCAGCCGGAACAGCAGAAAGGGCTGTCAGACTGCTGCGGCACGTGCAGTCAAACCACCAACTCGCTTGCCGTGTCCGCATCCGGCCTTGTGATGCGGAACAGAAAAAAGAGGGCGGCTGTGCATGACACAGCCGCCCTCTTTGAAAGGCAGGTTCTGAATTGTGCAAAAGGCCAAAGCGCCGGGATGCCCTGCAAACCGGAAAGGCTTTGCACAGAAAACAATGGCCTCAGATATTGCGGAAGCCCTTGCCGATGACCTCACTGCTGTTCACGATGGTGATGAATGCGTGGGGATCAGCGTGGCGCAGATAATTGCGCAGCAGCATGGCCTGCCGGCGGGTGAGCACGGTAATCAGCATGGACAGGCCCACATGGCTGTAGGCGCCGTGCGCATCGCACTCGGTAGCGCTGCGGTGCAGGTGCTCCAAAATGAACTCCTTGATGGGTTCGGGATGTTCGGTGATAATGGTTACCTGCTTGCGCATATTGATGCTTTCAATGATGTTATCCATCACAAAGGCTTTTGCGTAAAGACCCAGCAGGCAGTACAGCAAGGTGCGGATGCCGAACAGATAGCCGGCAGTGAGCACAATGGCCACGTCCGTCAGGGTCAGGGCCTTGCCGATTTCCAGACTGGTATATTTGGAAAGAATCATTGCCAGAATATCGGTGCCGCCGGTGCTGGCACCCAGGTTGAAGGCGATGGCCGTGCCCACAGCGGGCAGTACCACGCCGAAACACAGTTCCAGCAGGGTATCGGATGTAAACGGGCCCGACATGGGATAGATTGTTTCGCACAGCGACACAAAGGCGGACAGGGCAAAACTGGAATAGATGGTGATTCCCATGGTCTTGGCGCCCAGGAAGAACAGGCCCAGGATAACCAGCAGGGCGTTTACAATGAACATGAATCCGCCAACCTGAATGTTGGGGAAAAGGGATGCCATTACAATGGACAGGCCCGAGGTTCCGCCAAAGGCGAAGTGGTTGGGGGTCTTAAAAAAATGGATGCCGACAGCAGTCAGCGCAAGACCCAGATTCAGTTCGATAAACCACAAAAGGCTGCGCGGGGAAAAGGCCCGGCGCAAAAGGCTCTTGGGATCGGCGGTAGACATAAAAAAGCTCCTTTCGGTTGGGGAGCGGCCGCCCGCATCAGACGGCTGCAAAAGAATACATTCATTTTACTATATCGTGTATTGGATTTCAATGCAGCAGGGCAATGCTTGCAATCCCTTTTGGGCGCTGGTACAATAATATGGGCAGATAGCCCACATCGCAAAGAATATCAGACCGCAGTGGCGGCACAGCGGTTTGCCGTTGGATAAGGAGAACAGCAATATGAAAATTATGGCAGTGGATTACGGCGATGCCCGCACAGGTCTTGCCGTTTGTGACCGTACCGAATTTTTGGCCAGCCCTGTAGGTCAGATCGAAGAAAAAAGCATGGCAAAGGTGGCAGAAAAGATCATTTATGCCAGCCGTGAATACGCAGTGGGCATGATTATCATCGGCCTGCCCCGCAATATGGACGGCACCGAGGGTGCCCGCGCCAAGAAAAGCCGCAAGCTGGCAGATCTGGTGAGCCTGGGTGTGGAAGTGCCTGTGAAAATGTGGGATGAGCGCAGCACCACCGTGAGTGCTGCCGCCATGCTCACCGAAAGCGGAACCTTTGGCAAAAAGCGCAAGGGCAAGCTGGATGCTGTAAGTGCTGCTGTGATTCTGGACAGCTACCTGGCCTGGCGGCGCAATCACCCCGGCGAAGAGTAATGCATTTGGGCCCCGCAGACAGGAAAAGCTCTCCTGCTGCGGAGCCTTTTGTTTGTTTAAAGAATGTGGTATACTGAACCCAAACAGAAAGGCGGTGTCCCGTACTTGGAACAGGATTTTGAACATAGCCGGCTGATGCGGGATGTGCAGGAATTTCACTGTCCCCGCTGGGCGGAACTGCCGGGCATTGATCTGTATATGGATCAGCTGACCGGCTACATCAACAGCGTGTTTGCCCCGCTGAGCAGTGAGGACCCTCAGGGGGCACTGCTGACCAAGGCCATGGTCAATAACTATGTAAAACAGCACGTGATCCAGCGGCCCACCAATAAAAAGTACGGCAAAAGCCAGCTGGCACAGCTGATTGCCATCTGCGCACTCAAGCAGGTATTCAGCATTCCGGATATTTGTGTGCTGCTGCGGGTGGCGCTGGAGCAGAAATCTGTGCCGCGTGCTTATGACTTCTTTTGCGAAGAGCTGGAATACGCGTTGCATACAGCCTTCAGCGGCGCAGAAGGGGTTGAGCAGGCTGAAAGCGGCGATACAGCCCAGCTGAAGCTGCTGGTGCATCGGGCCGCACTGGCCTGGGCAGGTAAAATCTATGTGCAGAAGCGCATTGCATATATCTGGCAGCAATGCGAAGAGGAAAAACGATGACACTGAGCGAATATTTTGAACAGAATCCCCGGGCTGCACTGGGGCTTTCCGGCGGGGTGGACTCGGCCTATCTTTTGTGGGCGGGTTTAACTGCCGGGGCCTCACTGCGGCCTTTTTTTGTCAAGACAGCCTTCCAGCCGGAGTTTGAACTTCGGGATGCGCAGATGCTGTGCAAAGCGCTTGGCGTGGAACTGACGGTAATCCGGCTGGACATTCTGGCAGCGCCGGGCGTGGCGGAAAATCCGGCAGACCGATGCTATCACTGTAAGCGGGCCCTGTTCGGCGCATTGGCCCAGCGCGCCCGGCAGGAAGGCTTTGACCTTTTGCTGGACGGCACCAACGCCAGTGATGACAGCACAGACCGGCCCGGAATGCGGGCCCTGAAGGAGCTGCGGGTGCAGTCACCTTTGCGCCTTTGCGGCGTGACCAAGGCACAGGTGCGGGCCGGAGCCCGGCAGGCAGGAATCACCCTGTGGGATAAGCCGGCGTATGCCTGTCTTGCCACCCGTGTTCCCACCGGGCAAACGCTTACCGGGCAGCTGCTGGCCCGTGTAGAAGGCGCGGAGGATGCACTTTTTTCGATGGGCTTTACAGATTTCCGGGTGCGGGTGCTGAATACGGCAGCCCGCTTGCAGCTGCCCAAAAATCAGTGGACAGCCGCACTGGAACGGTCGGATGAAATTCGAGGAGCGCTGGCTCCTTATTTTGAAACCGTGCTGCTGGACCTTGTCCCGCGGCAGGAAGAGAAGGTGTGATAGAAATGGAACAGCAAGAAACGCTGGATCTTTTACGGCAGGTAGCGCAGGGCTCTGTTAGCCCGGAGGATGCGTTGCTGCAATTCAAAACACAGCCGTTCCGGGATCTGGGCTTTGCAAAGCTGGATCATCACCGGGCACTGCGTCAGGGCGTAGCCGAGGTGATTTACGGTGCGGGAAAAACGCCCCAGCAGATTTTGCAGATTGCCGGAGCACTGCGGCAGGACGGCCAGCAGACCGTGCTGATTACCCGTATGAGCCAGGAAGCGGCGGACCTGGTACAACAGGAGCTGCCGCTGCGATACGATCCGCTGAGCCGGGTGGGAATTGTGGGGCAGATGCCTGCCGCTACCGGGTGCGGAACCATTCTGGTGGCTACCGGCGGTACCAGTGACCAGCCTGTGGCCGAAGAAGCCGCACTGACAGCCGAGGCCCTGGGCAATCATGTAGAACGTCTTTACGATGTGGGCGTGGCAGGTTTACACCGCCTGCTGGCCAATCTGGATAAGATCATGCAGGCCAATGTGATTATTGCCATTGCCGGCATGGAGGGTGCGCTTGCCAGTGTAATCGGCGGCCTGGCGGACTGCCCGGTGATTGCTGTTCCCACCAGTGTGGGATATGGTGCTTCGCTGGGTGGGCTGTCTGCACTGCTGTCCATGCTCAACTCCTGCGCCAGCGGGGTAAGCGTGGTAAATATTGATAATGGATTCGGCGCCGGATTCCTGGCAAGCCGGATCAATCACATGGGGGCGAACAAATGAAAACCTTGTATTTGGACTGCGGTATGGGCGCCGCAGGAGATATGCTCACAGCTGCACTGCTGGAGCTTTGCCCGAACCCGCAGGCGGTTGTGGACCAGCTGAATGCGCTGGGTTTGCCCGGAGTGCACACCAGAGCAGAATCCGCTGTAAGCTGCGGAATTACCGGAACTCATGTTCGGGTCACGGTGAACGGGGAAGAAGAGGAAAGCCTGGATGTGCATGACCATGCCCACAGCCATGAGCATGAGCACAACCATGAGCACAGCCACGACCATGACCATGAGCACAGCCATGAGCACGGCCATGAGCACGGCCATGAGCACGGCCACGACCACGAACATGGCGGGCATCACCATCATCACACCGGAATGGACGAAATCCGCGCACTGACGGCTGCCATGCCCCTGCCGGAGAAGGTGCGCCAGGATGTACTGGACGTATACGGCCTGATTGCCGCAGCCGAAAGCCATGCACATGGTATGCCGGTGGAGCAGGTGCATTTCCATGAGGTAGGCACGTTGGATGCTCTGGCTGATGTGACCGCAGTTTGCCTGCTGATGCATCAGCTGGCGCCGGATCGGGTTGTGGCCAGTCCGGTGCACGTGGGATGCGGCCATGTGCACTGCGCCCACGGAGTTTTGCCGGTGCCTGCCCCGGCTACAGCGTATATCTTGCAGGGAGTGCCCATTTATGGCGGCAGCATTCAGGGAGAACTGTGCACACCCACGGGTGCTGCACTGCTCAAGCATTTTGTACAGGAGTTCGGCCCAATGCCGATGATGACCGTGGAAAAGATCGGTTATGGCATGGGAACAAAGCAGTTCGAGGCAGCCAACTGCGTGCGGGCTATGCTGGGCAATACTGCATCCGGCGGAGACGAAGTGGTGCAGCTGGAGTGCAATCTGGATGACATGACACCGGAAGCCGTGGCTTATGCGCAGCAGCTGCTGCTGGATGCAGGTGCATTGGATGTGTTCACCACCCCTGCGGGCATGAAGAAGGGCCGGCCGGGTCTGGTGTTGACCTGTCTGTGCCGCCCGGATCAGGCGGATGCACTGGCCGGGGCCATGCTGCTGCACACCAGTACGCTGGGCGTGCGCAGTCACGTGTGCCGGCGCTATACCCTGGAACGCACTGTGGAAACAGTGGATACACTCTGGGGCCCGGTGCGCCGCAAATGGGCGCGGGGCTGCGGTGCCGAAAAGTGCAAGTGGGAATATGAAGATCTGGCCCGCATTGCAAAAGAGCAGAAGCTGCCTCTGGAGCAGGTTGTGCGTCAGCTGGATCAGAGTTTCGGCAAACAGAGATAATATGCAAAAATCCCCGGCGGGCGGAACCTTTCAAAGGATTCCTTTGCCCAGCCGGGGATTTTTTGTTTTTGACAGGATTACTCAGAAGCAAGCAATGCGCGAATACGCTGTACGGCATCCGCAATGCGCTCGCCCAAAGGCAGATTGGCGGTTCCTGCTACCTGCACACCGCAGGTGGATGCCGGAACCAGCACCTTGCGGGCGCTGCTCTCGGCCACAGCGGCTGCCATGGCGGGGCTGCATTCGCCCATCAGGCTGCCGGAGAGCACAATCCCAATGGGGCCGGCAATCACTTTGGCCCGGCGGGCGTTGACAATCACGGCATTTTCGCCGGTGGCACCGGCAGTGGCACCGGCCTTGAGCATGGCGCTTGTGGCCATGTAGTTGGTGCCCACTGCGGCAATTTCGCCGGTGTACCCCGATGCACGCAGCTGCGTAATCAGTGCACGCCCAAAGCCGCCGCCCTGGCCGTCAATCACTAAAAGTTCCATGTAATCACCTCAGCGTTTTAACCTGCCTGATAGGTTTCAATGGTAACCGACTTTACCAGCACATCCTCAGTGGGATGACCGTTTTCATCGGTGTCTGCCATGGCGATGGAGTCGATGACCTTCATGCCCTGATAAACCTGACCGAATACGGTGTCGGTAAAATCCAGATAAGGCAGGCCGCCCAGTGTTTTATAAGCGTCCACTACATCCTGCGAGCAGCCGGTTTCGGCCAGCTTTTGCTGAGCAGCTTCGTCCAGATTTCCGGGCAGGGCCTGCACAAAATAGAACTGACTGCCGCCGCTCACTTCCTGCTCCGGGCTGAATGCCACGCACAGCGCACCCGGGAAATGCCGCAAATCCGCACTGGGCTCTTTGGGATAGGGATTGTTCTTCCAGATGGTGCGTCCGGAAAGACCGGTGCCGTCGGCATCGCCGCTCTGGGCCACAAAGCCGTACAGAACCCGATGGAAGGGCTTGCCGTCATAAAAGCCCTGCTGTGCAAGGCCGGTGAAATTTTCTACTGCCATGGGAGCCTTATCCGGAAAGAGCACAGCCCGAATCTCGCCCTCTGTGGTATCAAAAATGGCAATGGTGTCGCCGTCCTGAGGGCCTGCCAGCTGCGAAAGTCCGGATTCAAAATCCGGCCGGTCCACCTTTTTCTTTTTTATGCCATTGGGTGCCGCTTCGCCGCATCCGGCCAGCAGCCCCAGGGCCAGTACCAGGCAAAGCAGCCCGGAAAGAATTCTGCGCATAGGGATCCCCCTTTTAGTCAAATGATAGTTCTATATATTATAGCACAAATATCTGCAAAAAAGCAGAGAAGGAGGCAAAGTTTTAGGGGTTGACGTAGGGTATAAAAAACGGTAAACTTGATAGTAGAAAGAACCAGAAAACTGCGATGGAAGGAGAGCCCGCATGGCCGAGATTAAAAATTCTGCTGCTGAGCAGGAGGAAGAATACCCCGTTGACCTGATCACTTTGGAAGACGAGGAAGGCGTGGAACACACCTTTGAGGTGCTGGACACTCTGGATTACAAAGAAGTACAATATCTGGCTCTGGTGCCCTATATCACTGAGGAAAAAGAGCTGGTAGAAGAGGATCTGGACCTGATCCTGATGAAGGTTGACCAGGACGCTGAAGGCGAGTTCCTGGCCACCGTTGAGGACGATGACGAACTGATGGAAGTGGGCAAACTCTTCCAGCAGCGCCTGGAGGCATTCTTCGACATCGAAACCTGATCTTGCTTGCAGCCTGCCTGGTACGATTTGTTGCGGCCTTATATAATCCTACTAATCAATTAACGGGAGCCCGGTGGTTCCCCGGTCAAATGCAGACCTCCCGCCCTGTATGGGGGAGTCACGGAAGAAGGGAGCATGGCCCCGGGGACAGGGCACCCACCTGCCATACCGGTAGGTTTTGATTGGTTGCAGACGGCCAGGTGGGTATGCCATATATGTTCCGGCACCCGGATGCGTGTAAAGCGTGTTCGGGTGCCGTTTCTTTTCAACAAAAGCGCACCGAGGCGGTTGAAAGCCATCGGTGCGCTTTTTGTGTGCAAAAATAGATTACAGGCCCAGTTCCTGCCCTACCAGCAGCACCTTGATGCGGCCGGGGCGGCGCTGATAACCGCTGATCAGGGTGTCGCAGCAAATGCGGCCGGGGGTGCGGCAGTTGGCACAGCGTCCGGTGGATGCACAGGGCGTTTTGCTGCTCAGACGCATGGCGTTGGCAGGAGCTGCCAGTTCCCGCACACGCACTTCGGCGGCGCGCAGATCCGAAACCAGCTTGTTCACACCGGCAATTACCAGCACGTTGGTGGGGCCAAATGCAATAGCGGCTACGCGGTTGGCGTTTCCATCCACATTGTACAGCTGGCCGTCCATGGTGATGGCGTTGGCGCTGGTCAGATACCAGTCAGCCGAAAAACAGGCACGGTACAGTTCATCCATCTGTTCAGGGGCGGTTTTTGCCCGGTCCAGATAGTTGTAAACACCGCTTTCCAGCAGGGCGGTCACACCGGTTTCGCCCAGGGTCATGCTGCCGCCGCATCCCACGGTGCAGCCGGCGGGCAGCAGCTTTTGTACAAAGGGGACAACTTCGTCTGCGGATGCAGCATAAAACGCTTCCATGTTGTTGGCGCGCAGGGCGTCCATGACCTGCTGTGCGCGCTTTTCCGTCAGCTCAGTACGGAATTTATTCATTGTGTGCTCCTCCTTTTGGCCAACCCTGAAAGCGGGCGGCTTCATCGTTTGATCCATTATAGCACAGCTTCAGACAAGGCGGTTGCAGGTAATGTGAATAAGGTGTAGAATAATAAAAAACAGTGCCGGAGGTTGTGTCGGCGCTTTACAGGAGGATGACCCCTTTGAGCTGTATCTGTGCGGGAGATGTGCTCCCAGAGTTCACCTATGATACCCCCTATGCTGCCCAAAACAGCTTCTACGCGCTGCTCGAACAGGACGAGCGGCCGGTATTTTTAATTTTTCTGCGCAATTTTGGCCACCCGCTGACCCGGCATTATGTGGTACGCTATGCCCAGACCATAGCAGAGCTGTACGACGCCCGTCTGGCCTGTGTGGTGCGCAGCCGGCCCGAAGTAATCAACGAAAATCTGCCCGAAGGCACACTGCCGTATACCGTGATCTGTGATGCTGAAGGGGTTTTATATGATTATCTGGAAGTTCCTCAGGCAAAAAACCGGTTTACCGCCTATTCGCTGGAAGGAATGCGCATTCTGAAGCAGGCCCGCAAGCAGGGCTTTGAAGAAGAGTCGGATGCACCCCAGCAGCTGCCCCTGACCCTGCTTTTGGACCGGGGCGGTCTGGTTCTGATGAGCCATTACGGAAACAGTATTACCGACCAGCCCGAAAGCTGCGCTGCCATGCAGGCCGTGATGAATGCCCGCACCCGCCAGATGGAAAAGCTGGAAAAGCAGGCACGCCGCGGCCGCAAAAAGTGTGAGGACGAGGAAGTGCTCGACGAGGAAAGCGCCGAGTACGCAGCGGAAGAGGAGAACGAGTCCGATCCGGCAGCGGAGTGCGATGTGCAGGAGAGCGATGCCGCACCGCAGGAGCAGGTGACCGAAGAGGAAATCATAGAAGCAATCAGCTTCCGGCTGGAGGAGCCGGAGCAGCCGCAAGCCCCGGTGCGGCCGCAGGTGCCCGCAGAACCGGAACCGATTGTGCAGGAACAGCCCAAACGTGCATCGCAGCCGGAAGAGCGCGATGTGGAGGCAGAAGCCATACGCAAATATAGTGATGTGGCAGCAGCCCTGTTCCGGAGCGAAGACTGAGCAGCGGCGCTTGGTGCAAACAAAGCATTTATAAAACAGCAAACGGCAGCCATTTCCCCAGCGGGTCAATGGCTGCCGTTTTTGATATGCTGCTTTGCAAAAAGCAGGTGCAATCAGGTAATATTCAGGGCACGCTGTACGCGGTAAACAATGTAGCGGAAGGTGTCCAGAATCATCCAAATTTCGATCATCAGATAGTTGGGCAGATTTTTCAGGCGAAATTTTGGCTTTTCGATGGCGGACAGAACCCGCAGAGCTTCCCGGAAGCCCTTGGCGTAAGCCGGGCCAAAGCCGCGCAGACGGAACATCAGCGCTTTCAGCAGATAGCCCAGCATCAGCGGGACAAAATTGATGGCGAACATCAGGAAAGGCATATTTTTGTAGGGCAGCAGAATGCTGTTGCGGCCGCTCTGAATGCTCTTAAAGGGGTTGTAGCGCACGGCACCGGTGGTGGCGCCGCAGATGTGATAGCACCTGGCTGTGGGGCAATAAACGTTTTTATAGCCCAAACTGTTGGCACGCCAGCTGATGTCCACATCCTCAAAATAAGCAAAGAAGTGCTCGTCGAACAGACCGATCTTGTCCAGAATGCTTTTTCGGTACAGGGCGGCACCGCCGCAGGCGCTGAACACCCGGCAGGGCTTCTGGTAACGGCTTACCTTCATGCCGTCACCGCGTTTGCAGGCAAAGCCCAGAATGGTCACATAATCGCCTGCATCATCGGCCAGTTCCCGCTCATAGTGGCGAATCATCAGGCTGCTCACCGCAAAAATACGTTCATCGGCATCGGCTGCGGCAATCAGATTTTCCAGCCAGTCCGGCTCGGCAAAGGCATCGTTGTTGAACAGAGCCACGTATTCGCCGCGTGCCTGCCGTATGCCCTGATTTACCGCATAGGAAAAACCGGTGTTGCGTCCGTTTTCAATCAGGGTGTAGTCCGGTCGGCCCTGGTAACTGCGGGCAATTTCCAGGCTTTCATCGGTGGAGCCGTTGTCCACAACAATCAATTCAAAATCCTGCATGGTCTGGGCCCACACGCTCTCAATGGAGTCGCGCAGCCAGCCGGCCCCGTTCAGGTTCGGGATCACCACCGTGGCTTTCATCGCAAAAAATGCCTCCTGCTGTTTTATTCAGTGTGATTCAGTATACCATATTCCGACCGTCAAAAAAAGCCCCCGCTCTGTCCGTGGGAGAGAACGGGGGAAGAAATCAGGCCTTCAAAGCAGTTTCGATGCGATCCAGCATTCCGGAAGAATCGGGGCACATGACCAGCACCAGCTCACCGCCGGCGGTGGTTACCAGCTTGGCTTCTTCGGCAATGGCGTACTGATCCGGCAGATAATCCCGGAAGGCATCGCTCTGCTTTTGAATAAAGCCTGCCATTGCTTTTTCCACATCGGCGCGGCCTTCCTCGGTGGGCAGCACAATCATCAGGGCATAGGCTTCCAGATTGACCGGAGAAATGCACAGTGCATAGCGTTCCATCTGGCTGGGTTCAAGGCCGTACAGCTCCATCATGCCAAAGGTGTCCTCTTCGGGGGTGGTCACAAGGTTAATGTCAGGGCCATCGGCAGCGCTGCGGCATTCGGTCAGCACTTCGGCATAGTCACGGGTGCTGGGCTGTGCGGCAGCACCGCAGCCGGCAAGACTTGCGGTAAGGGTGAGTGCGAGCACTGCGGAAATAATTTTTTGAAGCATGAAAAAATCCTCCGTATCGTTTACAGATGTTGTGTGCTTAGCGGGTCGGGGTCGCAGGGGACAAAGGGCGTGCCATCCCAGTCTTCCGGCAAATCGCCCCAGGGCTCAAGATAGTATTCCCAGTCATCGGGCAGATCCGGCTGACCATAGGGCTCTTCAATATAGAAATCAGGGGGGAAATAGTCCAGCGCAGAGAACCACCGGGCCAGATGAAGAGCCGCCTGAACCACCACAGAGGTCAGCAGCAGGCAAAGCACGATGCGAATTATCAGGAATGCCCGGGCCAGTGCGCGTTTTGCGGGGGACTCTTTCGAGCGAAAGGACCAGACACACAGCACAACGGGGCCGGCCAGCGGAATCAGACCCACCAGCAGAACCACCAGGCATTCCATCATGGAGAGCCCCCGCTCCGGCGGCTGAGGTTCGGAAGAATTTTCCGGAGAAGGGGAAGGCTGCGTATATTCGGGGTTCATCATATCGGTTCCTCCTTACAGGGGCGCGCGGGTGCGGTCCAGCGGGGTGGAAAGAATAATCTGTGTACTGGTGGGGCCGGTGCGCTGCAGATGAGTAATCATGTGTTCCAGCGCATCCATGTTCTGGCAGCGTACTTTGGCAATATAGCTGTGGCTGCCGGTTACATGAAAACACTGCTGTACACTGGGCATCTGAGCCAGCTCGTCTATGAAGCTGTCCCGGGCACCGGGTTCAACCGAAACACTGATCAGCGCATCCACCTGTGTGCTGGCCTCGGGTTCGTGCAGAATGACCGTGTAACCACTGATTACGCCGTCCTGCTCCATCTTGCGGATGCGGCTGCTCACGGCAGGTCCGGTCAGAGCTACCTGACGGGCAATTTCCTTTACGGGAACGCGTGCGTTTTTTTGCAGTATGCGTAAAATCTGATGATCCAGTTCGTCCAGCATAAGTGCTCTCCTTTCGAGTACAAAGTGTAGCAAAAAACAGTGTGAAAAAGACGTTAATTTTTGCGAAAATTAAGGCATTTGCCTGCATGGATTAACAAATGAAAACAGGAGACAAAATGTCATTGTGTGTATTTTATTATATAAACTAAATTGCAGTTTGTAAAGAACGAAAATAAAGTTTATACCCAAATAAGAGTTTGACATACAAAGAAAATGTGGTAAAATATGAACCGTTGCGAAACAACATTTATGATTACAACTTACTTTTTTATATACTTTCCCACCCCTCTATACACAGAAGCCCGCCGCCAAGCGGGTTTTTGTGTTTTTATGGATTCTTTCGGAAAAAATGATCCCCCTGTTCGCCGCTGAAGGGCAGAACAGGGGGGTTTTTCTGTTTAAACCGGGAAATTACTCCACAAGATACGGCAGATACAGATACAAATCACTGGTCTTGGCAAGGCCCTCAAAATATACACCTTCGGCACGGTAGTCCTCTACCAATACGGTGCCGCTGCGGCGCATAGCTTCCGCAAGGCCCAGCTTGTCGTAGGGCAGAAGCATCTGCACCGGGCGCATCCGATGTGACAGAGCGTTGTCCAGCGCTGCCAGCAGGTCGTCCAGACCGCGTCCGGTTTTGGCACTGGTAAGCAGAATGTCCGAATCAAAGGCAACAGCGCCGGTTTTGTCACATTTATTGTACACGGTGAGCTGCGGAATATCGCCGCAGCCAAGGCTGTTCAGTACCTCATCGGTTACAGCCAGCTGTGCATCCCGTTCCGGATCGCTGGCGTCCGCCACCTTTACGATGACGTCCGAATAGGCTGCTTCTTCCAGAGTGCTTTTGAAAGCATCCACCAGATGATGCGGCAGCCGGCTGACAAAACCAACGGTATCCACCATTACCACCGGCAGACCGCTGGGCAGGGCTGCCTTGCGGGCAGTGGGGTCCAGCGTGGCAAACAGCATATCGGCTTCCATCACATCCGCGCCGCACAGGGCGTTCAGCAAACTGGACTTGCCCACGTTTGTGTAGCCCACAAAGCTGATTACAGGAACACCGCTCTTCTGTCGGGCGCGGCGGGTTTCACTGCGACGCTTTTCCAGCTCGTCCAGCTTCTTTTCCAGCGCCTCAATGCGGTGATGCACATGGCGGCGATCCAGCTCCAGCTTGCTTTCACCGGCGCCGCGTCGGGCACCGCCGCCGCCGCCGCCACCGCCGCCCTGGCGGCTCAGTGCAAGGCCCAGACCGGTGAGCCGGGGCAGACGATAGCGCTGCATGGCCAGCTCGGTCTGCACCTTGCCCTCGTTGGTCACAGCACGCTGACGGAAAATTTCCAGAATCAGCATGGTGCGGTCCAGAACTTCCACATCCAGAATCTCACTCAGATTGCGGATCTGGCTGCCGGTAAGCTCGCCGTCAAAGATGGCAGCCTGCGCTTCCAGATTGATGCAGTACATACGGGCTTCTTCCAGACGGCCCTCGCCCAACAGAGTAGCCGGGTCCGGGGAGTCCTTGCGCTGAACCACGCGGGCTACGGCTTCCATATTGTTTGCTTCGGCCAGAGCGGCCAGCTCATCCAGACTGCTCTCGGCATTAAACTTGCCCTGATCCAGAGCAAGCAGAATCACAGGTACCGGGCCGCTGGCCTGCTGCCCGCCTTCGTTCTCGTAGATTTGATCGCGCATAGGGTCTCCTTTTATCAGTATGTTCCAAAGGAACAGAGAAAGCGTTCCTTCCCCACCCATGGGGAATCTCACCTATTATACATAAGGGGCGGCCCTCCGTCAATAAAAAGCAGAAGGGCCGGCTGCGGGCATTTTGCGAAAATTCGCGTCAGGCGCAGCTTGTATGCTATAATGAAGGCAAAACAGCGAAGGGAGCGTACCAACATGGCAGTTACGTTTCGCAGCCTGATTAAAAGCGGTGTGGATCTTGCCCCGCTGGGCCTGTATCCGGCACAGCCGTTCAGCCCGTATTTCTGCACCCCCAAGGGAGCAAACGTTTTGTATCGCACCGGCGTGGACGGCATCCACTACTGTACTGTGCCCGGCTTTGGCAGCATGGTGTTTGCAGTCAACCCCGAAAATGATTTTGGCCGGATGGTGCAGCCCGCAGCCGCAGATTTTGAAGAGTTTCTGCGGCTTTTGATGGCCTGCGGCAATGAGGCGGCTCTGGAACAGGCCCATATTATGACAAAGGCGGAGTTTGAGCAGTATCTTGCACAGAATCCCCCGCAGCAGGACGCTTTGGACACGGTGAAGGCACTGGAGAATACGCTGGGCCTTGTGCCGGAAACGGCACCTTATGACTGCCTGATGGCGCTGCAAAAGCAGTTCGATGAAAGTAGGATTCCGTTTACGCGGGAGTATCGGGAGCTGCGGCAGGAACAGATGGAGATATTGGGCCTTGCAGAGCTGAAACCGGACCCGCCAAAGCCTTGGAAGCTGTATTTTGCAGGCGGCAGCAGACGCAGCGGCAGAGAACACGCCGGGCAGGAGATTCGCTGCAATGTGGCTCTGCCCATGCCGGGGTGGAGCATTCCGGCCGTATACCTGTGCAGCAAAGGGCTGAGTGTACTTCTGGCAAAGTGCATTGAGCCGGAACAGCTGCAAGCGTGGCGGGAGCGGCGCCGACAGCTGGAGAAAAAAGAGGAGTGGCAGAGCAGCCTGCTGTTGCAGGAAGAGAATCCTTTTCGGATGGAAGTGGCCGAAAGCCGGGTTCGGATAAAAGGCAAAACGTTGGATTACACCAGCGGCTGGGGATGCTGCTGGGAGCCGCAGGCCATGGGAGCCCAACCGGAGGACATCTGGCAGGACCCGGAGGGCCTCAGTGCAGTGGAACATTTTGGCCTGGATCGGCAGTGCGGATGGAGCTTTTGGGTGATGAATTTCCCATGGGCCACCCAAAGGCGGCCTGCCTGGACCGGCTGCACGCTGACCTTGCGGGAACAGCCGGCTTTAGTCCCGGGCCCCTTGTTCCACACGGAAAAGCCGGGGGACAGTGTGGAATTTGTGCACCCGGCAGACGGGCAGCTGCATCGTCTGACCGTTCTGGAGCAGGAGGAGCAGACGCTGGATGAAAAGATTTTTGCTGACAGCACAATGGAATATCCCACTCACATGACGGTTGTGGCATACACGGAAGAACCGCCGCTGCCGGAGGAAAGCATTCGGCTTTACGACTGCGATATGGGGGACCGCCCCCGCCCAAAACAAAGGGCTGATTCAGAGCAGACAGCAGAGCTTGCCAGACGATACGGCTTTTTGCCTCAGGCAGAGCAGGCGGCAGCGGTGATTATCGGCGGAGTGGATGGCCCTTCGGCGGTGCTGGTGCAGGGAATGCACTCCGACAGGCGGCAGACGGGCAATTCCTCGCTGCATTTTGAACCGGTGAAAAGTGTGACCTGGAAGGTGATCCTGGAACAGCCCGGGCCGCAGCCCGTTCAGGTGCAGATTCCGGCGGAATAACTGAAAAAGAGCAGCAGACTTGTGCAGTCTGCTGCTCTTTTGTGCTTTGTTAAAAGATTTACTTCAGGAAGCCCTGAATGATGCGCTGCTCGGCTTCCTCGGGGGTCAGGCCCAGAGTGCACAGCTTCAGCAGCTGCTCACCGGCGATCTTGCCAATGGCTGCCTCGTGAATCAGGGCTGCATCCACATGGCTGGCTTCCAGAGCGGGAGTGGCAATGACCACGCCCTCGTCGGCCAGAATAGCGTCACATTCGCTGTGGCCGGTGCAGCGGCAGCGGCCGCGGATGTTGCTGTGGAAGCTCTGGCGGGAGTGACCCTTGGCCACAGAACGGCTGATCAGGTCAACACCTGCATCCTCACCGTTGACGTTCACTACAAAGCTGCTTTCGGCCACATCGTCGCCGTCGGTGAGCAGACGCTCACGCACCAGCAGCTTGGAGCGGGCAGCCAGGGTAGCAGTGGTGTTGCGCACGGTGGAGTGCACGCCGCCCAGCTGAACGGTGTCCATTTCCAGGGTGGAGTCCTCTTCCAGATAGGCATCGGTTACAGGGTCGATGCGGCGGTCGCCGCTGTCGGTGCCGGTACCGATATGCTTTTCCTGATAGACAACATGAGAACCCTTGCCCAGGAAGAAGCGGTGAATACCGTTGTGGCGGGCTTCGCCGTCTTCCTCGCTGTGAACGCCGCAGCCGGCAATGATCACAACGTCGGCATCTTCGCCCACGTAGAAGTCGTTGTAAACCAGATCGTCAATGCCGGCCTTGGTTACGCAGGCGGGAATGTACACAGATTCGCCCTTAGTGCCGGGCTTGATGTGAATTTCCAGGCCGGGGGCGTCCTTTTTGCTCTCGATTTTGATATTGGCCGTGCTCTGACGGGCAGCACACTGGCCGTTGGAGCGGATGCTGAAAGCACCCTTGAATTCTCCGGTGAAGTCCGAGATGGTCTTGAGCAGATTCTCGGTAATTTTATCCAGACCCATCATACTTTAGCATCCTCTCTTCCCAGCGGGCAGCGCTCGGTGCGTTCGTTGTGCAGCAGGGTGGGCAGCACCATAACGCTGGGGCCTGCCTGACGCACTTTGCCGTCGGCGATCACAATAATTTCGTCGGCAATTTCCAGGATGCGCTCCTGGTGGCTGATGATCAGCAGAGTACCGCCCTGCTGACGGCGCAGATCCTGGAAGGTTTCAACCAGACGGGAGAAGCTCCACAGGTCAATGCCGGCTTCGGGTTCGTCGAAAATCGACAGCTTTGCGTTGCGGGCCAGCACAGAGGCAATCTCGATGCGCTTGATCTCGCCGCCGGACAGGCTGGCGTTCAGCTCGCGGTCGATGTATTCATTGGCGCACAGGCCAACCTTGCCCATATAAGAGCACAGGGTGTCCTCGTCCAGCTCATGGCCGGCGGCCAGCTCCAGCAGGTCGCGCACGGTCAGACCCTTGAAGCGCACCGGCTGCTGGAACGCATAAGCCAGACCCTTTTTGGCACGGCTGGTTACGTCCAGATCGGTGATGTCCTCGCCGTCCAGCAGGATGCGGCCGGAGCTGGGTGCCATAATACCGGCGATCAGCTTGGCCAGGCTTGTTTTGCCGCCGCCGTTGGGGCCGGTTACAACAACCAGCTTGCCATCGGGAATTTTAAGATCCACATTTTTGATGATTTCAGCGCCGCCGGGCAGACCCCAGGCGACTTGCTGCAGCTCTAACATAGGATTTGTTTCCTTTCTAACGATATGCAATAAGCCTTAAAGGCGATATGTATACCAAATTGATAGTATTTACTTCCGTTCACTAGGATAGGGCTTTTTTGGATTGCTGTCAAGGCCTCTGCCGCAAAATCTGCCGGGTGCTGCACAGCACTGCCCCGGCATCCGGGAAAGCCGGCGGCCGGGGCAGTCCCCCTCTATACAGTTGCGATCTGAGGCAGATTCAAATACCCTCGCGCAGTTTGGAAAATTCTGAAAAAATTACTTGCCCTCGTTCCAGATAGGCTCTTTCAGCATCCAGCGGCCGAACTCATCCTTGTAGAACAGGTCACGGTTGTAGAACTTATCCACAATGGCCCAGAATTCTGCTTCGGTGTAGCCGCAGAACTCGCAGAACTCCCGAACGCAGCGGGGGTCCAGATTGCCGTCCCGCTCCTTGATGATGGGAATGGCTTCTTCGCGGGTCATCATGCCGTAGCGGATGTAGCGGGCAGTGTAGTCCGTGGCAGCGGCATGGCCGAACTTGGGATACTTCAGCCAGGAGTGTACCAGATAAGCAGGGCTGTCGATCTGGTCAAAGTTTTCGGCATGGTGGGTGCGATCCCACTCATGGGTCAGATCGTGGAAACCGTGCTCCTTGGCGACCATGTAGTTCTTGTAGCTGTTCCAGGGCAGGAAGTAGCTCATGTAGAAGGGATCAAGGCGGGCCAGCTCCTCGGAAGTGGGGGCCTTGGTCAGGGCCAGGTCGTTCAGGGTTACGCCGTAGCTGATCAGCTCGTCATCCGGGAAGCCAACGGCCACACCGTTTTCAATCTGGCCGCGGGCGCTGTAGGTTTCCTCATCGCTGTTGCCGCCGTACTCAAAGCTTACATTTTCGCCGTAGCACAGGAACGGAGTGTTGAACTTCAGTGCCATGTGCAGGGGGAAGGTGTAAATCAGACGGTCGATATACCAGGTGGGCTTGCCGTACTTTTCAAAGAAAGCACGCATCAGAGTTTTCTGAGCCTTGATGTTGGGCTTGCAGCTGATGATGGGCACACCGAAAGCCTCGCTGATGTTTTTCAGGTTGTGCTTGCCGGCCTCGGTCATGGGGAAGTTATCCTCGGCGGTGAACAGGATGGGGTTCATGTGCATAACTTCTTTCAGGATGTATACCTGGAAGTGACTGTCCTTACCGCCGCTGGCAGCAACCGCACAGTCATAGCCGCCGGGGCCGTTCATGCCGCGGTACTTGTCGCACATGGCTTCAAATTCCTTCCAGCGGGCTGCCCAGTCCACATCCTTGCGATGTTCGTAGTGGCGGCAGGCGCTGCAAACGCCCTCTTCATCAAAGGTAATGCCGGGACGGGTGTCCGGCATGGTGCATTTCTTGCAGTATTTCATAAGCGGCAATCCCTCTCTTTGTCAAAGTCTTGGGGGTCAGGGGCCGGTCAAGGCCCAACAGTTATCTAAATTATATCACGAAACAGGGGTATCATCCAGCCTTTTTCAGTAAAAGCGGGGTTTTGACGAAAAGCGTGTCAGATAAACTGGCGGCGGCAGCGCTGTGTCAGGAAGAAGCAGAGCACTGCAACCTGTGCGCCGATTCCGCAGATGGTGGACCAGGCTGTGCCCCAGATACCCAGATTGTGGGTCAGCATGGAACTGACCAGAACAGCGGCGGAAAGGCCGATCAGGTTTGCCAGAATCAGGCCGCGCATTTCACGGCAGATGGTCAGCAGGTTGCACAGCACCGTGGCGGCTACAGTCAGACAGCAGCAGAACACCAGCGGATAAAGCAGCGGAGTCAGCGTCCAGATGTCCGGCTGCGTGGGATAAAGCAGATGCAGACCCCAGCGGCCCAGCAGAGCAACACCGACAAAACCGGCAGCGCACAGTGCAATCAGAAACAGCACCAGTGTACGCAGTGCCCGCTGATAGCCAAGCTTATCCCGGTCGTTCCACAGGCGTGCAAAGGTGGTGATAAAGGGAACAAACAGATAAACGGCGGCAACCTGCAAAATCAGAACCGGCACAAAGACCGCATTGAACTGGCCCAGAGGTTCCGGGCCCAGAATGCGCTCACAGAAATAGCGGGGAGCAGAGCCGATTGCTGTGTTCAGACTGGCGTATACGGCCAGCGGCAGACACTCCCACAGGAGAGCCCGGATGCCCGCACCGGCTGTGCTGCCCAGATCGGCGTATTTTTTTGCAAGGGGAACGTCCACGACCAAAACGTACAGGGCGTTCAAAAGGAACAGGATGCCCACCGTCAGAATCAGGTTGTGGGTGAGCAGCAGCCCGGCGGTAATCACACCGGCGGTAACAAGGCCGCGGGCACCAAAGCTGATGCCCACAATGTCCATGCGCTCGGACCGCTGCAGATAGCCGTGCCAGACGTCACTCCAGCTTTCCACCAGACGGTAGCCGGTGAAAAGAAAAATAACCCAGCGCTGTTCGGCGGTGTAGCTGTTGACCAGGGCAAAGGCCAGGCAGGCAAGCCAGGCGGCACCCACCGTGAGCTGACGGCTGAGAAGATAGGTGCGGTCGGAATATTTATGTTCCAGATCCGACACCTGGAAGGTGCGCATACCAAAGCCGGCAAAGCTCACACAGACGTTGGCGATGGTCATGGCCAATGCCAGTACACCGCTGGCCTCGATGCCGGCCAGTGCCACCACCAGCAGGTTGATGGCTGCCTGACACACATAGAACAGCAGACTGCCGGCGGTGTTGAAAATCAGATTTCGTCGCAGCTGATGATTCACGGCTGTACCTCGCAGTGATCCGCAGAAGCTCCGATGGCCTGCACATAGGGGCGGATCTTATCCTCCATGCGCTGCACTTCCTCCTTGGGTACGTAGGCTTTTTCCACATAACCGTAGATGCGCTGTGCAAAATCAGCCAGACGCTTGCTGAAGAAGAAAACCGTTTTGGGGGCAAGGTGCAGCTTGAACAGAATCTGCACGCCCAGAAGGGCGAAAAATTTCACCACATTGAAATGGGGCTTGAACGGCGGGTCCATGGGCAGATCCCGCGGGGGATTCCGGTAGACCTCTTCCAGAAGATCGGCCATGCGCAGATAGGCGGGCCGGCTGCTGGGATCAAAATATCCCTCAATCACATCCTTTGCAATGGGGAAGGGCGGATTGGGGTCCTGCATGGCAGTGCAGAAGTCATCATAGTTGGTCACATAGTGGGCGTCCTTGTAGATGACCGGGTCGTACTCATGCTCAATGGGCGTCGGGCGCAGGATGTGACAGCTCTTGCCGGCCATGTATACTTCGGCAATGGCAGTGCTCATCCAGATGCTGATGGAGTCCGCAGCCACAATCCACTGTTTTACGCTGTCGGCAAAAATCACGTGGAAATTGGAACGCTTGCGGGCCAGCGCATCCAGCTTGGGGCTGTTCCACTCGCTGGGATGACGGCGATATACCAGCTCCACTTCCGGATGCTCACCCAGATACTGATCGAACCAGCGCAAAGTTTCGTCCATGCTCACCCGGTTGGTGGCGGCAAAACCGGTAAAGTCGGTGCCTGCCATTTCACTGAGCTCTTTCACTTCCTGCTCGGTCATGCTGGCATAACCAAAGCTGGAAATATACAGATGCAGCTGCTTTTGCGGGTCCAGACCGAACTCGGAACAAAGCTGCTCCTTGGATTTATAGTATCCCTTAAATTCCGGACGCAGAAAATCCATCATCACGGCACCGGTCACGGGGGTGTTCTTCTCGTCCATGCCATGATCCATCAGGCGCTGCGCGGTGCGCTTGCCCCAGCAGGTCTGCACGCAGTGCTTGGCCCGACCGTTGAAGTTGAACCAGTCACCCTCCTCCTGGGTGTCGCTGAGCATCTGTTCCCAGTGCAGGTTGACCACCTTGTTGCAGCGGCCGATGTTGTTGTAAACATGACTGTTGAGAGCAGCATCGTCGTACATACAGCTGCTCACCAGCACCTTGGGCTTTTTGTGGGTGAAGTACCGCAGCTTTTTGCGGTCCAGCAGCTGGCGGATTTCGGCAGTGTAGCCGCGGCGCTCCAGTTCCAGCTTGAGCAAAAGATCGCTCTCATATTCACGCACCGTGTGTTCATACAGAATCAGAAAATCCAGTGCCATTGCAAATGCCTCCTAAAAAATGCGGCCCAATCAGGCCAGCGCGCTGAACAGCTGGGTCGTCCACTGGGGCAGACCATAGCTTTCGTCCAGATGGAATCCGTCAAAAAACTGTTTGTCGTCCTCAAAATCCGGGCGATTCTGCCACTCATAATCCAGAACGGTAAAGTTCAGCTCTTCGGCCCAGGCCGCCAGCTGGGGCAGAACCTCCTGCTGCATGGCCTTGTCGATGCCAAAGGGAACACAAACTTCTTCCAGCACATTGTCTGCCATGGGGGGCAGCACAATGGTCAGCTGCACGCCCGCACTGCGGCAGCGCTCGGCCAGCTGGGGCAGACGTGCCAGCTGCGGGGTCAGGGTCCAGTCCTGACATTTGGGGGTGATGATCCTGGGATATACCGCAAGCTTTGTGTGCACCGGATACAGCTGACCATCGGGACCGGTATAGTCGGCAGGATGCTGCCAGTCACCGGTTTCGTGTTCCTGCTGTGCCTGCGCCCAGGTGTCAGCGGTGGCACCGGATGCGCGCTGCTGCAGCCAGGAAATCCAGTTGGTCAGGCTGGTGAGCATATTTACGTTGTATTCCAGATTGAACACATAGGCCAGAGGATTATTAAGGGTTTTTTCCAGAGCGCTCATGCGGTCGGTGGAATAGCTGCTGTTCAGTGTGTAAAAAGAAAGCCCCAGCAGAATTTCTTTTACGTCGGGGCTGCGGTCCAGCACGTACTCGGCAAGATCAATGCTCTCTTTCAGGCTTGCGCCGCCAAAGGCCAGATTCTGCCATTCCTTACCGCTGGCCTGATTGGCCAGCGCCAGGTCAAAGTGTGCCAGACGCGAGTCACCGATGATGACCCGCTCACCGGGCTCGTCCCGAAAGGCACGCACCCGGGCCACCGGGGCGGTGGATGCGCTGGAAGAGCGCAGACCGAAATAGTTGTTTGGCTCAAATGCCACAAACAGGCACAGGTACAGCACTACGGGAATCATAAGAAGCGCCAGCTTTTTTGCAATGCGCCGCATGGGCCAAAGGCCCCCTTTCTGATAAAATCAAAAATAAACCGATCAGGCACCGCCGCAGCGGGCCATATTATATAAATAAGGTGAAAAGCCGAGATCAGAAGCCGGCATAAATGCCCATGTTCAGACCGGCAAAACCGCCGCTCTGCATAATCAGACCGGCAAAGATGAACAGCACAAGCGCATAGTACAGCACCCAGCGCCGGGCACCGGGCAGAGAAGCCACCATCTGTTCTGCGGGTTTCGACTTAAAGCGGTTGAAGCGCAGCCAGTCCAGCCGGAAGGCCAGCGCAAGGCCCAGCACGATAAAGACCAGGTATGCGGCGGCCATCAGGGTGTTGGCATAGAAGCCTGTCTGTACGGCCTGCCATACTTCACTCACAAAGCGTGCAGGGCTCCAGCCGCGGAAGATGCCGCGCAGCAGGGCAAAAGCGTCGGACAGAGAACCGGTGCCGCCCACCTTGCTGCCCACGGAGAAGAACGCCATGCCGAAGGTCCACAGGCAGAACACGGCCACCCGCTTTGCACGAATCCGGCCGATGGGAGCTTTCTTTTTGGGCTTGCCCAGCTTTTGGTGCATGATCTCTTCGCCTGCGCGGCAGATGGCCTGCCACAGGCCCCACACAACAAACGGCAGGGTGTTGCCGTGCCAGAAGCCGGAGATGAAAAAGACACAGAATACGCAGAATACCGGCGAAAAACGCTGAACCTTGCGGCCCAGCAGCGGCACGCGGGAAACGTCTGCCCAGACCAGCGGCGTAAACAGGTAGTCCTGAAGCCAGCCGGACAGGCTGATGTGCCAGCGGCTCCAGAAACCGGAGAAATTGGTGGCATAGAAGGGCGTTTTAAAGTTTTCGGGTACGGTAATGCCCAGCAAAAGAGCACTGGCACGGGCCATTTCGCTGTAGCCGCCAAAGTCAAAGTAAAGCTGTAAGGTGTACAGCACCAAAGCCAGCAGCAGAGCCGGGCCGCCGTGGCCGGGAATGTCCGCATAGATCTGGCCCACCACCATGCCCAGTGCATCCGCAAGGGCTGCCTTTTTAAACAGGCCCAGTGCAAACAGACGCAGAGCGTTCACGGTGCGGTCGGAATCAAAGCGGTGTTCTTCTTCCAGCTGCGGCAGCACCTGAGCGGCGCGGCAGATGGGACCGGAGGTGATGGTGCCGAAAAAGCTGAGGAAAGCGGCCAAATCCACAAAGCGATGTGCAGCGGGCATATCACCGCGCTTTACATCCACAAGGTAACTGATGGCGGCAAAGCTGTAAAAGCTGATGCCCAGCGGGAAAGGCAGCCGCTGCAATACAGCGGGCAGCATGGGGCTGACGGGCAGAATCAGCGCATTGTAGTATTTGAAAAGGATCAGTACGGCCAGAACCACGGCGATGCCGATGGCCAGAACCCGGCCCTTGCGTTCACTGCGTTCCAGCCGCAGGGCCATGCGCCATAAAAAGACGCTCTCCAATGCAAGCACCGCCAGCGGAAGCCACTGCATCAGCGGCCCGGCGGCGGTGGGTCGGTTCATCCAATAAAAAAAGACGCTGGCTGCCAGCAGAAAGGGGGTCTGGAACCGGCGGGACAGATGCAGATAGCACAGTGCAGTCACCGGTAAAAATAAAAAGTAGCCGAAGCTTTGCAGGCTCAAGGCGTGCGCTCCTCTCTTCAATGTGGTTTTCGGGCACGCGAAGCAGACAGCTTCGGGCCGACACTTCATTATAACTGGGTTTGTGCAGACTGTAAAGGCGGCGGGCCTTTGGAAGGACGTTTGGTTGAAATTTTAGGCTTTTTATATTATACTTGTTGAAAGATTACATTTCAATGACACCAGGGGCAGCAGACGGCCCCCATTCCATTTGATATTTTAAGCGATATGAAGGAGAATACAACTATGGCGAACACCGTAATGGTCACCGGCGCTGACGGCTTTATCGGCAGCCATCTTACCGAGGAACTGGTCAAAAAGGGCGAGAAAGTTAAGGCTTTTTGTTACTACAACAGCTTTGGCAGCTGGGGCTGGCTGGACAGCCTGGACCCCCACATCAAAAACGAGATCGAAGTGTTCATGGGTGATATCCGTGATCCCAACGGCGTTCGTCACGCCATGGAGGGTCAGGACATTGTGTACCATCTGGCAGCACTGATTGCGATTCCGTTCAGCTATCACAGCCCGGACAGCTATGTGGACACCAACATCAAGGGCACCCTGAATGTGCTGAACGCTGCCCGTCAGGTGGGTACCAAGCGTCTGCTGGTTACCAGCACCAGCGAGGTGTACGGCACGGCACAGTATGTGCCCATTGATGAGCACCATCCCTACCAGGGCCAGAGCCCCTATTCCGCAACCAAGATCGGCGCTGACCGCCTGGCAGAGAGCTTCTACCGCAGCTTTGAACTGCCGGTGAGCATTGTGCGTCCCTTTAATACCTACGGCCCCCGCCAGAGCGCCCGTGCCGTAATTCCCACCATCATTACCCAGCTGCTGAGCGGCAAGACCGAAATCAAGCTGGGCAGTCTGGCTCCCACCCGTGACTTCAACTACGTCAAGGACACCGCAGCCGGCTTTATGGCCATTGCAGACTGTCCCGCAGCCGTGGGCCAGGAAATCAACATCGCCACCGGCGTGGAGCACTCCATCGGCGATCTGGCCAAGGAGCTGATTGCTCAGATCAACCCCGAAGCTCACATCGTCTGCGACGAGGATCGTCTGCGCCCGGTCAAGAGCGAAGTGGAGCGTCTGCTGGGCGATTCCACCAAGCTGCGCCAGATGACCGGCTGGGCACCCAAGTACACCTTTGAGGAAGGCCTTGCCGCCACCGTGGAGTTCCTGCGCAACAATCTGGATCAGTATAAGCCGGACGTATACAACGTATAAGGTTCGGTTGGTTTTTCTGCTGCCCGGCGGGGCCCTTTGCGGCCCTTTGCCGGGCAAATCCCATTTTTGTACCGAGGTCGCATATGCTGCATTTTTGCAAAAAATCCGCCCGTAAATCACTGCCCGGGGCTCTTTGGTGGGTCCTGGGCTGGCTTTGTGTACAGATCTGTACAGCCGCGTTTGTGTATTACTGGCGGGTCTTTTACTATTTTGATCGGATGCCCGCTGTCAGGCTGACAGCACTGGCCTGCGGTTTAACAACACTGCTTGTGCTGGCGGCCTATGCTGCGGTGCGCTTTGTCAAAAGCTGGAATGCCCGTGCAGCACTGGCCATTTTTATTTGCGGAACCCTGTTCTGCTTTGCCAATCCGCCCTTTCAGGCTCCGGATGAAAATATGCACTATCTGCGCAGCTATTCGGTGAGCCAGGGGCACTTCAATTTCGATTATGACCGCACCTATCCTCAGGACGTGGCGCGCTTGATTCAGGCATTTCCCGGTGCCTGGGTGGGTGCGCACACCAGTCAGGGAATGGGGCACAACGAAAACGGCGAAGAAGCCGCCTATACAACCCAAGGGTATGCGCTGAAACAGCGTGGAGAGGATTCCGCAGTGGAGAGCGTTGCCGACAGTTTTGCAGCGTATTTTGATGCGCAGAAAGCCGGGGAAAAAGCCCCCGAAGTGCATGAGCCCATTGTGGTGATGGTGCTGCCGTTTTTGCCGCAGGCCCTGGGAATGTGGTTGGCCCGGCTGTTTGGGCTGGGTGCACTGGGCTGCCTGTATGGGGCGCGGCTGGCGAACCTTGCGGTATACACGCTGCTGTGCTGGCTGGCGCTGAAAAACTGCCGCCGATACCAGCCGGTGTTTCTGGCCATCATGCTGCTGCCGCTGAGCCTTTTTATGGCAGCATCGGTAAGTTATGATGCCATGCTGCTGGGCTTTTATTATCTGGTGGCCAGCTATTACTGCAAAGATGAAATTACCGATCGGGATGTGGGGCTGTTCCTGTTCGCCTTTGTAATGATGAACTCGGCAAAGCCTTATCTGAATCTGCTGTGGCTTGCACTGCCGCTGATTCTGCCCAAATCCGCATGGAAAACCCGCTGGAAAAAGTGGCAGGTGGCAGTGGCCGGTCTGGTGCTGGCGCTGGGCATGACCTTCTTTGTAAGCTGGTACGGCGGCGCATTCCGGGTAAATTATCCGCACACGGCCTTTGACCGGATGCTGGGCGAGGGCGTGGTGGACCAGGTGGGTCAGCTGGGCTTTGTGCTGAGCAATCCGCTGCGTTATCTGGCCGTTATGGCGGGTACACTCTATGAGAATCAGCTTTTCCTGGGTCAGCTGGGAACCTTCGGCTGGCTGGATCTGCCCATTCCGCTGCTCAATCTGCTCAGCCCTGTGGTGCTGGTGTTTGCGGCAGCGCTGTCGGTGCACGAAAAAAGCAGCCTGCGCCCGGCTCCGGCCATCGGTTTGGGCGGGCTGTCCCTTGTGTATATCGCCGGGGCCATGACCGCCATGTATATTACCTATACGCCGGTGGGCATGGTGCGGATCATCGGGCTGCAGGCACGGTATTTCCTGCCGGTGTTCCTGATGCTGCTGGTATTGCTCACGGCTCTGCTCAGCCATGTGCTGGAGCCCCGTCTGGGCAACGGTAAAAAGCCGCTCAACGTGGCACTGGGCACCTGTGCGGTGTTTGCCGTATTGGGCGCTGTGCTGCTGGCCCAGCATTATCTGGTGGGCCCGGTATTCCTGATTCGATGATCCCTGCGGCTGCGGGCCGCGCCAAAATAAACGTAAAAGGAGGCATCGCCTATGATGGCGGCCCTGGACGGCATCCTGACACTGCTGGCCCTGTGTGGGCTGTGCCTGTTCCTTGCCGAATTTTTGAATCTTCGCCCTGCACTGCTGCCCCTGCCGGTTCTGGCGGGCAGTGTGATCTGGCTGTATCTGTGGGGCCTGGGCGGTCTGCTGCTGCCCGGTGCCTGGATTTGGCTGGGTATGGGCATAGCAGGCTTCGTTATGGCAGCTAAACGCGCCGGCGGCATTTTTAAGGCTCTGAAGCGGTTTGCAGAGCCGGGCTTTCTGCTGTTCCTGGGCGGAGCAGTGGGCTTTTGGATTTTGTTCCTTGCAGCAAAACCGCAGTTTATCCTGTGGGATGAATTTACCTTTTGGGGTTCTGCCTGCCAGATGACCAAGCTGAACCATATGCTGCATCCGGCGGCACCCGGAAATCTGGCAGCCCGTGCCGGTATGCCCGGTCTTGCACTGGCGGCATACCTGTTTCAGTTTAGCAGCTCCGGCTTTGCCGAGTGGAAGTGCTTTGCTGCCTATGACATTCTGTATCTGGCGGCGCTGGTAACCCTGACCGGTGCCGTGCAGACGGTTTCGCACCAGCATCGCTGGCCCCGCGTGGTGCTTTTGATGGGCGGTGCCGTGCTGCTGCCGTTTTTCTTTACGGCACCGGCAGCGGGAACCATTTCCACTGTTTATCTGAATGTAATGGGCGATACGGCGCTGGGCCTGTTGTTCGGCGGTGCCCTTTGCCTGTGGTTTGCGGCCGGGCGCACCCTGCCGGGAATCATCGGCTTTGGCGTTGTGCTGGGTCTGCTCAGCCTGGTAAAGGAAGTGGGCCTTGCCTATGCCATGATCGCCATTGCGCTGGCCGCAGTGGATCTGTGGCTGGCTGCCCCGAAGCCCGGCCTTAAAAGCTTGGGCCGTGCCTTCGGCAGCGCCGTGGGGCTGGCGGTTCTGCCTGCGGGCCTGTTCCTTTCCTGGAATAAGTACGTGGCCTTTGCCAGCGGCATTGACAAAAACACAGTAGGATCTGCCGTGACCGGAAACAGCATCTCGTATGGCGGAATGCTTGTGGATGGCGTTTTGCAGCTGCTGGGCCGCGGCAGCGAAAAATATGCCGAAAAATTTGCAGCCGTCAAGGGCCTGATGGTGCAGGCCTTTACCGGCACCACCGTTTGCCTGCTGGGCAGCGGGGCCGCAGCCGTCTGTGTGATTGCAGCGGTTCTGCTGGCTGCCTTTGTCTGCGCAGAAAAGGGCAGTGCACGGCGGCGCGTGGGCTTTTTTGCACTGTTCAGTGTGGTGGGATATGCGGCATTTGTGGTATTCCACCTGTTCCTTTATGTTTACAACTTTACCGAGCGTGAAGCCCTGATTCTGAAGGACTATGACCGCTACATCGGTCCCTTCTATATGGGCTGGCTGCTGGCAGCGCTGTGTCTGCTGGCGCAGACCGGAACTTCCGGAGCACATCAGCGTTTGGCCCGGCTGGGAAGTCTGGGTGCCGTGGGTGGTATCGCGGTGATTTTCCTGATGCGCGGAGTTCCGGCAGCGGGTTTCTGGAATTATCCGCATCAGAACTACTCCATCCGTCAGGAAGTGGTGCAGCGGGCCGAAAAGCTCAACAGCGCTCTTGACTGGGATGATACGGTATTCCTGATCAGTCAGGGGGATGACGCCACCCGCTGGTACTATTATGGCTATGAGCTGAATGCAAAGATGGGCACCGGCTTCGGCGGCCTGCGCTATTCCGAAGAGGACAGCCAAAATTGGGAAACAACCTTCTCCAACCTGATCTGTCCTTACACAGATGACTACAGCCGCACGAAATACCGGTTCCAGGACCTGTATCAGTACACAGCCGAGTGTGACCGGGAGGATCTGGAAGCATTTCTGCGGGATAAAAAATATACGCATCTGCTGCTGGATCAGAGCGATCTGTGGATTTATTATGAGATGGGCCCGTTCTTTACGGAAAAGCCGCCCATGGACCGCACCGACGATGCCTATCTGTATGAGATTGACTATAGCGGCCCGACCATTCGGTTTGTGCCGGTAGGGGAGGTGCGATATGAAGCGCCTTAATCGAAAAAAACTGGTGCTGGCAGCGTATCTGGCTGCCGCGGTGCTTTGGCTGATACAGGGAGCAGCGGCTCTGGCACAGGGAGCCTGGTATGGTTCCCGGGGTCAGGCACCCAGTCTCGAGCTTACCGAGAACGATCTGGAGTTTTCCAGCATTGTGCCCTACACCATCGACTATGAACCGGTGCCCGGCTGGCTGGTGTCCACCGATACGGATTCGCATATGTACTGGCATCAGCAGCTTTGGGTGGATACCGTGGTGCTGGATGTGGAGCAGAATAAGCCGGCCGGCGGTGTGGAGCTGTATTATATGGAACCGGGTCAGGCGGATTTCAGTCCCCGCCAGGTGCTTTATCCCGAGCGGGACGAGGCCGGCCGCTATGTGTTCCACCTGGGCGGCCGCATGATCAGCGGCCTGCGTATCGACCCGGACAGCGTGGGCGGTGTGATTATGAGCATTAACAGCCTGCAGATCAATCCGCCGATGCCCTGGTATCAGCACTTTGTGCCCGGCGCCGGAGAGTGGATGCTTCTGCTGCTTGTGCCGCTGGTGCTGTCGGCCCTGCTGGCCGAAGCCGCCGATCTGCTGGGGATTCCCGGCAGTGAAGCATCCCGGTCAAATCCTGCAACCAAGGAGTAATTGATTTTGGAAATCATCGTTAGTTTATCAGCGCTTTTCTGCCTGACGGCGGCCTTTGTCCTGCGGGGTGGGCTGCACAGCGCACTGGCCCCGCTGGCTGCCCTGAGCTGCATCACCCTGTGGCTGACACTGGCCGGAATGGCCGGCCTGCTTCTGCCCGGCCTGATTTTGTGCATGGCAGCTTGCTTCGGTCTGGGAATCTGGGCATTCCGGCCCCGGGGGCAGCAGCTCCGCACAACCTGGAAAAAGCTGTTCTCTCCGGGTGCGGTACTGTTCTGGGGCATGACGCTGCTGTTCGCTGTGTATTTTGCCTTGCGTCAGCCCATGTTCCACAACTATGACGAGTTTTCGTTCTGGGGCACAGCCGCAAAGCTTACCTGCACCGGCCATCAGCTGTTTACCACAGCTGAGATCGGCTGGCCCTGGCAGGCAAGCCAGAATCCGGGTATGATTTTGCTGGCCTACTTTGTGCAGGGCCTTGGCCATTTTGCACACTGGAAGGTCTACCTTGCCTATGATATGCTGTTCTTTGCCTGCTTCGCTGCGGTGCTGGGCGGCATCAGGTGGAAAGAGTATGCCCTGTGGATTCCGGCCTCGGTTGTGTGCTGGGCCTCCCTGTGGTTCTTTACCGTATATAACCGCACCATCGAGCTGTGTGATGTCTACCTGACCAGTTACGGCGATATCCCGGCAGGTGTCGCCTTTGGCGGTGCGGTGGCCTTCTGGCTAGCACTGCGGCATACCGGCGGTCCCCGCTGGATGGTGCTTCCGGTTCTGGTGCTGGCAGGCAACATCAAGGGCAATACCTTTGTGCTGGCGCTGCTGGCAGCGGCTCTTGTGGCGGCAGACTGGTGGATTTTTCCCGAACGAGAAAAAAATACGCCCTGGAAGAAAGGCCTTCTGCGCCGCACCGGGTTTGCAGCGGCCTGCATGGCAGCTCCCATGGCACTTTATATGGTCTGGGGCCGATACATCGGCCATCTGGCAGCTCAGAACGCCCAGAGCGGCGGCATGGGCGAAACCAGCCGGGACGTATTCAGCGTGGCAATTAACGGAACCAAAATGCTGCTGGGGCTGTCGGTTCCGGCAGACTATGAAGCCAGCCGCGGGCAGTTCCTTACCGCGATTGCAGATCTGAAGCAGTCCTTTTTTACCACCCGCACCTCCATGCTGGGCCTGGGCGAAAACATCCTTGCACGGCTGCACGCTCCCCAGTGGCTTGTGGACTCCATGGGCGCCGGTGTTCTGATTGTGGGCCTGATTCTGGCGATCCTGCTGGTGGCCTTTATCTGGGCAGGACGCGGCCAGCTGCGGCTGCGCATTGCAGCCTTTGCCGGGTTCAGCCTGCTGGGCTTTGTTGCCTACAACTATATGCTGGCCCTCAGCTATGGCTTTATTTTCAAGCCGGATCAGGCTGCAAGCCTGGTGGACTATAACCGCTATATTTACTGTTTCTATCTGGGCTGGTTCCTGGCCGCCATTGCCCTGCTGTGCCTTGCAATTCAGGCCCGGCAGAACGCCGGGGCCTGGCAGGCTGTGGGGCGGCTGGGCGTACTGGCTCTGGCGGTGCTCATGCTGCTGCGGGTCAACCAGCTGGTGCTGCCGCAGTTCAGTGTTCTGGGCTTTTCCGATGCGGCCTTTGCCGATCAGCACATTCAGCAAAGCCGGGCCGATGCCGTGGTAAATGCGGTGCCCCCGGGCAGCCGGATCTTCCTGGTCAGCCAGGGCGATAACGGTCTGGACTGGTTCGAGTATTCGCTGGATCTGCTGCCGCTGATTCTGGATTACAGCGGCGATCAGAAGCTGGGTGGCGGCGGTGGTACGTTTGGCATTCCCAGCCTGCGTCCTGGTGAGGAAGACCATAACCGCTACACGTATTATCATGGCTATACGCCCGAGCAGTTTGAAAAAACCGTGCGTGCCAGCGGCTGTCAGTATCTGTTTATGGATAAGATCGACGACATCTTCATGGAAAGCTATGCGCACCTGTTTGCCGATGATCTGGCGGCTGCCCGTGACGGCAGCACCCTGCTGTATGAAATCGGCAGCGACGGGCTGTTCCAGCCGGTGAAAATGGAGGTGCCCGCATGAAAGAACGCATCAAAAACCTGACAAAACGTCCCTGGGCGCTGCCGGCCCTGTGTTATGCACTGTGCCTGGTGATCTGGCTGATTGGCAGTTTGTGGGGCCTTGCTTCCGACCTCACCGGCCGGGCATCCGGGCGTTTGGCTCCCTTTGAACTGGCGCCGTCGGATTTTGAGCTGGTTGCCATGGAGCAGCAGCCGGCCGGCCTTTATACCCTGACGGATGACCCGCAGATGATCTGGCAGAACCCGGATGGACGCATTCTGCGCAGCCTGCGGTTCACCGCAGACTACGAGGACAGCGCCCGGGAGATGTGCCTGTATTACACCAGTGCGCCGGGCGAAGATTTCAGCCAGGAAAAGCGGGTGTTCGCGGCCCAGAGCAGCGATGGCAAAAGCTATCTGTACACGCTGCCGCAGGGCAAAATTGCAGCCCTGCGTCTGGACCCCTGCAGCGCCAAAAAAAATCTGATTGATGTGCATGGCATCAGCCTGAACGAAGATGTGCCGCTGTGGCACTACTTTGCACCCGGCTGGCATCGTGCATTCAATATGATTCTGTACCCGGCCCTTACCGCAGCAGGTATTGCGGCTCTGGTGCAGCTTGTGACAGCGGTTCGCGGAAAAAAGAACAGCAAGTTACAGAACTAAAAGGACTACAAACGCAAATTATTACGTTTTGTATAGAATTCAAACACATCCAACGTTGTGAAATAAAAGAAAAGAGGTAATGGGAAGATGGCTAAATTCCTCCCCCTGTCGGTGCCGAACTTTTCCGGCAATGAAAAAGAATATGTAGAAGAGGCCGTTGTCAGCGAGTGGGTTTCCACCGGCGGCAGCAAGGTTACAGATTTTGAACAGGCCATTGCGGATTACGTGGGTATGCCCCGGGCCGTGGCCTGCAACAGCGGCACCAGCGGCCTGCATCTGGCCTGCATGGTGGCAGGTGTTGGCCCCGGCGACGAAGTTCTGGTACCCACCCTTACCTTTATTGCAGCAGTAAACCCGGTGCGCTATTCCGGCGCACAGCCTGTATTCATTGGCTGTGACGACAGCCTGTGCATGGACCCTGTGGCTGCACGCCGCTTCCTGGCAGAAGAATGCGAGCGTCGGGACGGCCGCCTGGTGAACAAGACCAGCGGTGCAACCATCCGGGCTATGCTGGTGGTTCACGTATTCGGCAACATGGCCGACATGGAAGCCTTTACCGATCTGGCTGCTGAGTACAACATTACCCTGATTGAGGACGCAACCGAAGCGCTGGGCACCAAGTACACTGCGGGCCGTTTTGCCGGCAAGATGGCAGGTACCATCGGCGATGTGGGTGTTTACAGCTTCAACGGCAACAAGATCATGACCACCGGTGCAGGCGGCATGGTGGTTTCCAACCACGCAGATTGGGCCGAGCACGCAAAGCATCTGTCCACCCAGGCTAAGGCGGACGAACTGCAGTTCCTGCACGATGAGGTGGGCTACAACTATCGCCTGACCAACCTGCAGGCTGCACTGGGTCTGGCACAGCTGGAGCAGCTGGAGGGCTTTGTGGAGCACAAGGCCAAGATGTACCGGATGTACAAGGAAGGCCTGGACGGCAAGAACGGTTATCGCATTCTGCCCTTCCGTGAGGACGGTGTGCGCAGCAACCACTGGTTCTACTCGCTGTATCTGGAAGACGAGCGCCACGACCGCGATCAGGTAATTGCAGCACTGAAGGCACAGGGCATCCAGACCCGTCCGGTGTGGGCACTGATCCATGAGCAGGCAGATTACGGCAAGAATCAGGTGTTCAGTGATGCGAAGGCTCAGGACTACCGCAAAAAGATCGTGAACGTGCCCTGCTCCACCAACCTGACCCCGGCAGACTGCCAGCGGGTCATCGACGCGCTGCTGGCCCTGTAATGCGGCGCACCCCGGAGGTGCTTAACAACCAATGCTGAATATGGAACAATTTCTGATCGATCCGGAAGTGAGTATTCTGGATGCGATGAAAAAGCTGGACGAAACCGGCCAGCGCATTCTGTTTATGACCACCAATGGCTGTTTGCAGGGTGCTCTGACCGATGGCGATGTGCGCAAGTTTATTCTGCGCGGCGGCCACCTGGAAGATCCGGTGAAGCTGGCGGCAAACCTGCATCCCCTCAGCCTGGAGCTGAGCCGGCGGGGCGATGCCCGCAATCTTCTGGAGGAAAAACAGATCGACGCACTGCCGCTGCTGGATAAGCGCGGCCGTGTGGCCGATATTGTGTTTGCAGGCGGGTTCAACATCAATACCCGCAAGCGGGCCAATCTGCCGGTGGTCATCATGGCCGGCGGTCTGGGAACCCGACTGTATCCCTATACCAAGATTCTGCCCAAGCCCCTCATTCCCATTGGGGATGAGCCCATTCTGGAGCACATCATTCATCGGTTCCGGGATTTCGGCTGCCAGGATTTCCGTCTGGTGGTCAACTACAAAAAGAACATGATCAAGTCGTACTTCAACGACCTGGACAAGGATTACCAGGTGACCTATGTGGACGAAGAGCAGCCTTTGGGCACCGGCGGCGGTCTGTGCCTGCTGAAGGGCCAGATCCATGACACCTTTTTCCTTTCCAACTGCGATATTCTGCTGGATGCGGATTTTGGGGATCTGTACAATTTCCATAAGGAACACGGCAACGTGATCACCATGGTCTGTGCCTTCAAGCATTTTACCGTGCCCTATGGCGTGATCGAACTGGGTCCCAACGGCGACATCAGCGAAATGCGTGAGAAGCCGGAGATGAACTTCCTCACCAATACCGGCGTGTATGTGGTGGAGCCCCGCGTGATTGAAGAACTGGAAGACGGCAAAAAACAGGGCTTTACCGACATCATCGACCATTACCGTGCACTGGGTGAGCGTGTGGGCGTGTATCCCATCAGCGAGCAGAGCTGGATGGATATGGGCCAGATGGAAGAGCTGGACGCCATGCGCCGCCGGCTGGAACAACAAGAGTAAAGGAAGGAATCGCAATGAGCGTTTACATCGTGGCCGAAGCAGGCGTAAACCACAACGGCAGCCTGGAACTGGCTAAGAAAATGGCTCTGGTGGCCAAGGAGTGCGGCGCCGATGCCGTAAAATATCAGACAGCGGTGCCGGAACTGGTCATCAGCAAGTTTGCCCAGAAGGCCGAGTATCAGAAAGACACCACCGGTGACGGCGAAAGCCAGCTGGATATGGTGCGCCGTCTGCACTTCGACTTTGAAAGCCATCGCCAGTTAAAAGAGTACTGTGATTCCATTGGCATCCAGTACATTTCCACGCCTTTTGATATTCCCAGTGTGGAGTTTCTGGGCAGCCTGAATCTGCCGGTTATGAAAGTTCCCAGCGGAGAGATTACCAACCTGCCCTATCTGGAAGCGGTGGGTAAAACCAAGATTCCGGTGATTCTGTCCACCGGCATGAGCACCCTGCCTGAAATCGAGGATGCGCTGACCATTCTGGAAAACAACGGCAGCCCGCTGGAAGTTCTGCTGCACTGCAACACCGAATATCCCACCCCTTATAAGGATGCCAATGTGTCCGCCATGCTGGAGCTGAACGAAGCCTTCGGCCTGCCGGTGGGTCTGTCGGATCATACCCCCGGCTGGGAGTGTGATGTGGCCGCAGCAGCACTGGGTGCTTCGGTGATTGAAAAGCATTTCACGCTGGATAAAACCATGGAAGGTCCGGACCACAAGGCAAGCCTGAACCCCGAGGAGCTGAAGGCAATGGTGCAGGCAGTGCGCCACATCGAAGCTGCCATGGGTGAAGGCCGCAAGGTGGTTACCGAAAGCGAAGCCAAAAATAAGCCCGTTGCCCGCAAGAGCATTGTGGCAGCACGGGCCATCAAGCAGGGCGAAGTGTTCACCACAGAAAATCTGACCACCAAACGCCCCGGCGACGGCATCAGCCCGATGCGCTGGTATGATGTGCTGGGCACTGAGGCCAAGCGTGATTTTGAAGAGGATGAACAGATCGAGCTGTAATCTTGCAGCAATCTGAAACAGAAGGAAGGGACGCGCCATGTGTAAAAAAAAGATCGCGGTGGTTACCGGCACCCGGGCCGAATACGGCCTGCTGCGTCCGGTCATCCACAAGCTGATGGCCAGCACCGTGCTGGAGCCCAGGGTTCTGGTCACCGGTGCCCATCTGGCCAAAGAATACGGCAATACTGTCCGGGAGATTGAGATGGATGGGATTCCCATTGCGGCGCGCATTCCCATTTTGAACTTCGGCCATGGGCCGCAGGCTACAGCACAAACAGTGGCCTATACCATTCAGCAGTTTTCAGACTGGTTCCTTGCCCATCGCCCTGCGGCGGTTCTGGTGCTGGGGGATCGGTACGAAATTTTTGCCGTGGCACAGGCCGCGGCCTTTTCCGGAGTGCCCATTGCTCACATCAGCGGCGGCGATGTGACCCTGGGCGCTGCGGATGACTGGTATCGCCACTGCATTACCAAGATGGCTCACCTGCATTTTCCCAGTTGCAGCGAATATGCCCGCCGCGTCATCCGCATGGGTGAAAATCCCGGCACCGTGTTCAATGTGGGCGGTCTGGGCGATGAAAACATCCGTACCATGCCCAAGATGACAAGGGAGGAACTGAGCCAGAGCCTGGAATTTGACCTTTCAGGCGATTTCGGTCTGGTCACCTTCCATCCGGAAACAGCGGGCGGTGCCGATCCTGTGGATCAGATGCAGCAGCTGTTGGATGCCATGGAAGAAGTGGAGAAGCATCACTCCATTCGCTGGCTTATCACCAAAGCAAACGCGGATGCCGGCGGCGCTGCGGTGAACGAGATGATCGACCGCTGGACGGCCAGCCGCCCGCAAAGTGCTGTTGCCTTTGCAAGCCTGGGTGTGCGGCGATATCTGTCTGCCATGAAGTATGCGGCACTGGTGGCGGGCAACTCGTCCAGCGGCGTGGTGGAAACCCCCACCTTTGGCGTGCCTACAGTGAATATCGGTCAGCGGCAGGCCGGCCGTATTATCTGCGACAATGTGCTGTGCTGCCCGGCGCAGTGCAAAGACATCTGCACCGCCATGGAAACCGCACTGACGGCAGAATTTGAAGAAAAAGCGCGGGCCACCCAAAGCCCCTACAACGGCGGTGAAACCAGCCGCCGCATTGTGCGCATTTTGGAAGATAAGCTCTGGGAGCCTGAATTTGGGGCACCCAAGAGATTTTATGATGGGGAGGAAAAGTAAAATGGAACTGTTGATCGTGGGTCTGGGCAGCATGGGTAAGCGCCGTGCCCGTCTGGCAAAGGGCATGGACGCATCCAACCGGATCAGCGGCGTGGATTTTTCCGCAGAGCGCCGTGCCGAAGCCGAGGGCCTGGGCATCACTGCATATGAGAGCATCCCGGCGGCTGTGGCAGCACAGAAATTTGATGCTGCATTGGTCTGCACTGCACCGCTGACCCATGCATCCATCATCAGCGAGCTGCTGGATGCCGGTCTGCCGGTGTTCACCGAGCTGAATCTGGTGAGTGACGGCTACGAGGAAAACACGAAAAAAGCACAGGAAAAGGGCCTGCCCCTGTTCCTTTCCTCCACGATGCTTTACCGCGGCGAAACCCAGTACATCAAAAGCCAGGTGCAGCAGTTTGCAAAACCGGTGAACTATATCTACCACATCGGTCAGTATCTGCCCGACTGGCATCCCTGGGAAAATTACAAGAATTTCTTTGTGGGCGACAAGCGTACCGGCGGCGTGCGTGAAATTTTCGGCGTGGACCTGCCCTGGCTGCTGGATACCTTTGGCCCGGTGACCGACCTCTGGGTGCAGAAGGATAAAATCAGCGAGCTGGAAATCGGCTATCCGGACAGCGTGTTTGTAACGCTGCGCCACGCAAACGGAACCAAGGGTATGCTGGCTGTGGACGTGGTCAGCCCCAAGGCGGTGCGTAATTTTGAGTGCTTCGGTGAGGGCCTGCATCTGTTCTGGGAGGGCAACCCCAAGGCGCTGTATCGCTTTGACCCCGAAGCCGGGGACAAGGTTCCGGTGAACACCTACGCCAGCTTCGAGCACGATTCCCGCTACAGCGACAACATTGTGGAAAACGCCTATGTGGATGAGCTGGCTAACTTCTTCGGGGTGCTCAACGGCACCCAGCAGCCCCGGTACAGCTTCCAAAAGGATCTGGAAACCATCAGCCTGATCGAGCGTATCGAAGAGGCCTAAAGGAGAGATTTCATGAAAGTTCTGTTTGTAGGCATCGGCTCCATCGGTACCCGGCATCTGAACAACCTGACTCAGCTGGCTCAGGAGCGGGGAATCGAACTGGAAATTGATGCGCTGCGCAGCAGTCTGCGCCCGCTGGCACCCGAAACTGCGGCAAAAATTCATCGGCAGTATATCAGCTTTGACGAGTTGGGCCATTATGATCTGGCCTTCATCACCAACCCCACCCATCTGCACGCTATGGCCCTGAGTGAACTGTCGGGCAAGGTGGACTGCTTCTTTATTGAAAAGCCCATTTTTGAATCCACCGGCTATAATCTGGAAGAGCTGGGCCTTGGCTGGGAGCAGAAAGCCTATGTGGCAGCGCCCATGCGCTGGTGCGGTGTGATGCTGGCGCTGAAAGAGCTGATGCCGCAGCTGCATCCCTACTCTGCCCGGGTGATCTGCTCTTCGTATCTGCCGGACTGGCGGCCGGGTGTGGATTACCGCAATGTGTATTCGGCCCATAAGGATATGGGCGGCGGTGTAACCATCGACCTGATCCACGAATGGGATTATCTGGTGGACCTGTTCGGAACACCGCAGGAGATGCATAATTTTAAGGGTACATACAGTGAGCTGGAACTGGATTCCGACGACCTGTCGGTGTATATTGCACGTTATCCGCAGCTGCTGGTGGAAGTTCACCTGGATTATTTCGGCCGGGAATATCGCCGCAGCATCGAGCTGTTCTGTAAGGATGGCACCGTAACAGCAGATTTTGGCGCGGGCACACTGACCCTGGCAGACGGCACGGTTCGTCATTATGAGGAACCGGTGAATCAGCGCTATCTGCGGGAAATGGAGTATTTCCTGAATTATGCGGAAAAGGGCGCGGGTGAGAGCGTGAACAGCCCGGCTACTGCACTGGATGTGCTCAAACTTACGCTTGGGGAAAAGTAAAGCGTTTAAAAAGAGGGGACATGGAATTATGAAACATCTGCTCATCACAATTTGCGGCAGAGCCGGCAGCAAAGGCTTTGCCAATAAGAACCTGAAGACGTTCTGCGGGAAGCCGCTGGTGTACTACACGCTGGCGGCAGCAGGCCTGTTTGCTGCAAATCGCCCGGATCTGTCCATCGACATTGCCCTGAACACAGACAGCCAGTATCTGGCAGATCTGGTGGCAGCGGCCTATCCGGAGGTCACCTTCCTGCCCCGCGGCGAAGAGCTGGGCGGCGATACCGTACCCAAGATGGCGGTTTTTCAGGACAGCCTGCGCCGCATGGAAGAACAGAAGGGTCTGCGTTATGATGCCGTTATGGATCTGGACATCACCAGCCCTCTGCGCCCCGCTGCCGATATTCAGAACGCGGTGCAGCTTAAAGAGCAGC